>Ga0209933_1000126_pt1 | contig 212223 bp, 191 predicted proteins | sample ThiBiot_300_biof_FD_183944 | JGI IMG/M metagenome (GOLD analysis project Ga0209933, IMG submission 183944) | Wastewater bioreactor microbial communities from Cape Town, South Africa - Thiocy_cont_300_biof (SPAdes) | ecosystem: Engineered > Bioremediation > Thiocyanate > Unclassified | place... | reverse complement strand
CGCGATCTCCAAGTACGTCGCCAGCACTGCCAAGGGCCGCCACCGCGGCCCCAGCCGACCCGCCAAGATCACCGTCGAGATCGAGCCGATCTTGACGGCACCATCACGGCCTAACTGAACGGCTTTGCCGCTAGTCCCCGGGAGTCGACGGAACCGAACGGAGTGGCGGCCCAGTGCGCGATGCGCCGGGCCGCCGCTCCGCGTCGGCCCCCGGCCAGCAGTCCGGCGAGCTCCTCGACGTGCCCGGCGTGGGTCCGGGCGCGGTCGCGCGCGTAACCGGCCGCCGAGTCCTTGCTGACCATGAACGCCCAGTCGCTCGACAGCGCCAGCAGCGCCTCCTGCGCGAGGGCGTCGCGCAGGGGGTCGCGGGCGCGGCCCGGAGCGGTCGAGGACACCAGCGTCTCCTGCACCTGGTCGTTGAGCGCGACGATGTCGGCCACCTGCTCGCCCGCCCAGACCCGCCAGTCCTTGCCCGACCCCCACGACGACGGCGGCAGGTCCACGGGTGCACCGACCAGCCCGGCGTCGGTGGCGCCCCGCAGCGTGGTGACGCGCACGCCCGCCTCGGGCAGCGCGCGCAGCACCGCCTCCAGCCACGCCGGGCCCTCGTGCCACCAGTGGCCGAACAGTTCGGTGTCGAACGCCGCGACCGTCAGCGCCGGACGTCCGTGCTGGTCACGTAGGCCGACCAGCCTTTCGCGGACGACCGACACGAAGTCGGCGGCGTCCCTCGCGACGGCGGCCGCGGCCCGCTCGGGGTCGTAGGGCTGCTTGGCCTCCGGCGCCACCGCCTTCCCCGTGACGCGCGACGGCTTGAGGCCCGAGGCGTGGTCGAACGTGTGGAAGTCGCGGTAGTCGCGGCCGCCCGGGTAGCCCGAGCGCGGCGACCACACCCGGTAGGTGACGTCGAGGTCGCGGCCGAACGCCACCACGTCGGACGTCCCGACGGTGCGGCCGAACGCGGTGACGCCGCGCAGCGCCGGCCCGTCGACGAGGAAGCGGCGCACGCCCGCCGCGGCGTAGCCGTCCTCCATGCCCGGGGTGTAGCCGCACTCGGGCGCCCAGATCCCGGCCGGCCGCGTCCCGGTGCGCAGCGTCTGGTCGGCCAGCCCCGTCTCCAGCGCGAAGGCACGTACCTCCGGCAGCAGCAGCGGGCCGAACGGGTGGGTGGCGGGGCCGCCGAGCAGCTCCATCGCCCCGGCGTCGGCCAGCCCGCGCAGCACCGGCGACGCGCCGTGGCGCCAGCGCGTCTCGAAGTCGGTGAGCGCGGCGGCGGCGGCGCGGTGCTCGTGGGCGGCCAGGTCGGGCAGGCGCGGGGCGGCCTCATGGGCGCGCAGCAGCCAGCCGCCGAGCCAGTCGTGCAGACCGCGCAGGCAGTACGGGTCGTCGAGCTGGGCGGCGAGCACCGGCGTGACGCCGAGCGTCAGCAGGTCCTGCCGCCCCTCGGAGGCCAGCCGGGACACCACGTCGACGACGGGGAGATACGAGTGCGCCCACGCCTGGTAGAGCCACTCCTCCCCGACGGGCCACCGCCCGTGGTGCGCGAGCCACGGCAGATGCGAGTGGAGTACGAGGCAGAACGTCCCCACGGGCCCGCTCACGTGCCCACCGCACACGCGTCGTGGCGAGCGCACACCCGTTGTGGCGCTGGCGCGGCCGGGGCTGCGCTTGTGCGGTGCGCCGTCATGCTCGCCTCGCCGACAACACGAGATCGAGGCTCGCGTCGATCTCGTCGGCGCCGAGGTCGAAGTCGGCGCAGCGCACCGACTCGACGTCGCGCAGCAGTGCCCCGGGCCAGATGCCGTCACCCAGGACGACCGCCGTCTGGGCCTCGACGATCGAGCCGCCGTGCGCCGCGTCGAGAGCGCGCAGGCGGGGGCCGTGGTGCAGGCCCAGCACCTCGACATCGGCGAAGCCCGCGTCGGCGACGAGCCCGCCCAGCTCGGCGCCGGAGAGCTCGCGGGTGTGGAACGGGTTGAGCGGGGTGTCACGGCCGGGGGAGAAGGTGATGCGGTTCGGCGTCGAGACGAACAGCGTGCCTCCCGGCCGCAGCACGCGCCGGCACTCGCGCAGGAACCCGTCCTGGTCCCACAGGTGCTCGATGACCTGTAACGAGACCACCACGTCGACCGCGCAATCCGGCACCGGCAGCGCCACCAGGTTCGTGCGCGCCACCCCGATGCGGGGGTAGCGGCGGGCGGCGTGGGCGGCGGCCTGGGCGTCGTAGTCCAGCGCCAGCACACGACGGGCGACGCCGGCGAGCAGGTCGGCGCCGTAACCCTCGCCGCAGCCTGCCTCCAGGACCGTCGCGCCCGTGCAGCGCGGAGCCAGCTCCTCGTAGACCACCTCGTGGCGGCGGAACCAGTAGTTCTCCTCGGCGATGCCGGGCACCGTGCGTTCGCCGGTGAGAGGCAGGGTCATGCCCCCATCCTGGACGACGGGGTTCAGCGCCCCGCCACCCGCGGGTCGGGGCCGGGAGCGCCCGAGACGGTGAGCACGCCGCCGACCGTGAACCGCAGCCACGCGAGCACCGTGCGGTCGTCGAGGGTCAGGGCGACCTCGGGGCCGGTCCAGCTCAGCTGCGCCACGGCGCGGTAGGTGAGCGCGTCGCGCAGGGTGGCGGCGAGCTCGGGGGTGGCCAGCACCGTGACCCCGTCGTGCGAGACGGTCTGGGCGCCCGGCGTGGGCGTGGCGTCGGCGCCGGTTCTCAGCACGTAGCCACAGCCGTTGCGGTCGTCGTACCCGGTGACCACCATCACTGGGCCGCCGATCCGGCAGCGAGCTTGGCCAGGCGGTCGGCGTCGGCGGCGAGCCGCACGACATTCGGGTCGGCGACGGGCAGACCGTGCCGGGCCGCCAGCACCTTCACGTCCGGGTAGGCGATCTGCGTCACTCCCTTGTCGTCGTCCCACACCACGAAGCGCATCGGCATCTCCAATCCGAACGACGGGGCCGCGGCGATCAGGGGCGCCTCGGCTGCGGGGGTGCTCACGAGCAGCTCGGTGGTGTCGCGCAGCGCCGGCCCGGTGGTGGCCGAGCCGGCGGCGAGGTCGATCGTGGCCACGAGCTTGCTCGGCCCGTCCACGTTCGCCGTGATCCGGGTGACGGTGGCCGCGACCGCGGAGCGGCCCGCTGTGGTCACGAGGTAACCGGTGGGGGTGACGCCGACGAGGGGTGCGGCCATCGGCAGGGCGGTGACGCCCGCGCCCGCGGCGGCGACCGTGTCGATCTCGGTCTGCAGCACGCGGGACACCCCCGGGTTGCCGATCCCGGAGACGGCGGCGACGTAGTCGCTGCTGTCGTAGGTGATGGTCACGGCGCCGCCGGCGGCCTGTCGCACCAGGTAACGGGTGGGGAGGTTGGCCCCGGCGCCCTGGTTGACGCGGAGCAGCGGGTCCTGCGCTGTGGCCGATCCGCCGATGACGAGACGGCTGGGCGGGAGGTCGACACCCGCGGTCTTCGCGTCGGCGGCGTGGTCGACCACGACCGTCACCGTGCCGCCGGCCTTGGTGATCGCGTCCTGGACACGGGTGACGGTGGCCGCGAGGTCGGCACCCGACGCGACGAGCACGGTGCCCGCGGGCCGGCCGGGGCGGGCCGGAGGGGCGAGGTCGTAGACCGAGTCACCGGTGCCGCACGCCGCCGGCACGAGCGACACCGCAACCGCCGCCAGTGCGACCACGACGCGCGGCGTTCGCCGGCCGGTTCTCACGGAAGGACCCTATCGGCGCCGCAGGTGAGGTGTTTCACCCCGCTGACGTTTGCCGAGTGCTTACCCACCGGTAACAATCGGTTCGGTGCCGCCCCGGCGCGCTTACGTGCGGCGACGGTGGCAGAGTCGACCCGAGTACTAGACGAAGAAGAGCAGCGGCGTCGCGCGCCCCGGGCGCCCGCACCGGCAGGAGGTCGAAGAGGTCCGATGAACATCGTCGTGCTGGTCAAGCAGGTGCCCGACACCTACTCCGAGCGCAAACTGAAGTCGTCCGACGGTTCGCTGGACCGTGACGCGACCGACGCGGTGCTCGACGAGATCAACGAGCGTGCGGTCGAGGCGGCGCTGCAGCTCAAGGAAGCCAACGACGGCTCCGAGGTGACGGTCCTGACGATGGGCCCGGACCGTGCCACGGACGCCATCCGCAAGGCCCTGTCGATGGGCGCGGACAAGGCCGTGCACCTCTCCGACGAGGCGTTGGCCGGTTCCGACGCGGTGTCCACGGCGAAGGCGCTGGTCAAGGCGATCGGCACCGCGGGAGAGTTCGACCTGGTACTCGCCGGCAACGAGGCGTCCGACGGTCGCGGCGGGGCGATGGCGGCCATGGTCGCCGACCTGCTGGGCGTCCCGGCGCTCACCCACGCCCGCGAGATCACCATCGAGGGCACGGACGTGAAGGTCCGCCGCGAGACCGACGACGGCGTCACGTTCCTCTCGGCGCAGCTGCCGGCGGTCATCTCCGTGTCGGAGAAGATCAACGAGCCACGCTACCCCTCGTTCAAGGGGATCATGGCGGCGAAGAAGAAGCCCGTGTCGACGATCACGCTGGCCGATGCCGGCATCGACGCGTCCGAGGTGGGCCTGGCCGGCGCGCTGACCACCGTCACCTCCAGCTCGCCGAAGCCGCCGAAGAGCGCGGGCGAGAAGGTCGAGGACGAGGGCGACGGCGGAGCGAAGATCGCCGCGTTCCTGGTTTCGCAGAAGCTCATCTGAGAAGGGGAGAGACAACATGGCTGAGGTACTGGTCCTGGTCGACCACCTCGAGGGTGAGATCAAGAAGTCCACGTTCGAGCTGCTGACCGCCGCCCGCGCGCTGGGTGAGCCGTCCGCGGTCGTCGTCGGTGCCGCGGGCACCGCCGGCAAGCTGGCCGACGGCCTCAAGGCGCACGGCGCCGAGAAGATCTACGTGGCCGAGACCGACTCGAGCGACTTCCTCTCGCCCGAGGTGTCGGTGCTCGCGTCGCTGATCGAGGGCAAGTCCCCGGCCGCGGTGCTGATCGGCGTCTCCGCCGACGGCAAGGAGATCGCCGGCCGGCTCGCGGTGCGCACGAACTCCGCGTGGCTCAACGACGTCGTCGGGGTCGGGGTGGGTGGGGATGCCGCAGCGGTCACGCACTCCGTGTTCGGTGGGGCGTTCATCGCCGAGGCGAAGGCCAACACCGAGCACCCGGTGATCACGGTGCGCCCGGGTTCGATCGAGATCGAGCAGGCCGCGGGTGCGGGCGCCGAGGAGACCGTCGAGGTCCCCCCGTCGACCGGGCGTCAGGCCACCGTCACCAGCCGCGAGCCGATCGTGGGCGGTGACCGTCCGGAGCTCACCGAGGCCTCGGTGGTCGTCTCGGGTGGTCGTGGCGTGGGTTCGGCCGAGGACTTCCAGGTCGTGGAGGTGCTGGCCGACTCGCTCGGGGCGGCCGTGGGCGCCTCGCGGGCCGCGGTGGACTCGGGCTACTACCCGCACCAGTTCCAGGTGGGGCAGACCGGGAAGACGGTCTCCCCGCAGCTCTACATCGCGCTGGGCATCTCGGGTGCCATCCAGCACCGGGCCGGGATGCAGACGTCGAAGACGATCATCGCGGTGAACAAGGACACCGAGGCGCCGATCTTCGAGATCGCCGACTTCGGTGTGGTGGGTGACCTGTTCAAGGTGGCCCCGCAGCTCAAGGAAGAGATCGCCAAGCGCAAGAGCTGATCTCGTCCCCTCCGCGCCCCCGAGCCCTCCCGTTCGGGGGCGCGGTGCCGTCCGTGGGGCGATCCGGGGAGTTCATCCGGGTTCCATCGACACGTCGGCCCTTCTGGGGCCGCGCGTTGCCCGCGGTCCGTACACAGTGGGCCGTGACGTCCTCGCAGGTACTCGTCCAGACGCCGCAGGCCGCGGGCTCGCGGTACTCGCTGCTCCTGACCACCGACTCCGACGAGGTGGTGGCCGCCCAGCGGCTGCGCCACCACGTGTTCGTCGACGAGCTCGGGGCCACCGTGCACAGCCCCGAGCCCGGGATCGACGCCGACCGCTTCGACGCCTTCTGCGACCACCTCGTCGTCCGGGAGGACGCCACGGGGGAGATCGTCGGCACCTACCGCGTGCTGCCGCCCGAGCGCGCCCGGGCCGCGGGGTCGCTCTACTGCGAGAGCGAGTTCGCGATCGACGCGCTCGCGCCCCTGCGCTCCTCACTGGTCGAGACGGGACGCTCGTGCGTGCACCCCGACCACCGCGACGGCGCCGTCGTCAGCCTCGTGTGGGCCGGCCTCGCCCGCTACATGCTGCTCACCGGCAACAAGTGGCTCGTCGGCTGCGCCAGCGTGCCGCTGGCCGACGGTGGTCACCTCGCGGCCGGGGTCGCCGACCGGGTGGCGGAACGGCACCTCGCGTCCGGGGCCTACCGGGTGCGTCCGCTGCGGCCGTGGGACCCGACCGGGATCGCGCGGCCGGCGAAGGCCGCCCTGCCGCCGTTGCTGCGGGGGTACGTCCGGCTGGGTGCCTGGGTCTGCGGCGACCCGGCCTTCGATCCCGACTTCGACTGCGCCGACTTCCTCGTCCTGCTCGGCCTGGACCACATGGACGCCCGGTACGCGCGGTTCTTCCTGGGGGAGCGGTGATGGCCCACCCGGTGCTCCGGGAGCCGAGCTGGGCCCCGGCCTCCCCGTGCACGCCCGAGTGCCTCCCGCCGGCCGGTGGCCCCCGCTGCGGACGGCTGCGTGTCGCGGCGCGGATGACCGGGCTGGTGCTCGTGTTGCTGGCCACCGTCGCCGGGGCCCCCGTGCTGACGGCCGGCCTGCGCGACCGCTGGGTCCGCCGCTGCAGCCGGGCCGCGCTGCGGGCGGCCGGCGTGCGGCTGCGGGTCACCGGCGCCGACCGCTACCGAGCCGGTGACGGGGCGCTCGTGGTGGCCAACCACATGTCGTGGATCGACGTGCTCGCCCTCGACGCCGTGGAGCCCGTGCGGATGCTCGCCAAGCTCGAGGTGCGGGGCTGGCCCGTGATCGGCGGGCTCGCCGCCCGCACCGGCGCGCTGTTCGTCGACCGGGCCGGGCTCCGCGCCCTGCCGGCCACCGTGGCGGCCACCGCCGACGCGCTGCGGTCGGGCGCCGCCGTCGGCGTCTTCCCGGAGGGCACGACGTGGTGCGGCGAGGCGGCGGGCTCGTTCCGCCGGGCGGCGTTCCAGGCGGCCATCGACGCGGAGGTGACGGTCCGCCCGGTCGCGATCGGCTTCCGGCTGTCCGACGGCACACCGGCCCGCGGGGCGGCGTTCGTGGGGGAGCAGACGCTGCTCGACTCCCTCCTGCGCGTCCTGCGGCTGCCGGGACTGGTGTGCGAGGTGAACGTGCTGCCCGCGATCGACCCGGCCGGTCACGACCGCCGCGGGCTCGCCGCCCGGGCGGCGACGGCCGTGGGGTCGGCGACGGGCGTGGCGCACCTCACCGGGCGGACGGCGCCCGTATCGTCCCCGCTGCGCGTCGCCGCCGAACCCCTCGGTGTCGCGGCCTGAGCCGCTCGGCCCTGTCGTGGGGTAGCGAGCGGCCGAACGGGGTATCCGTACTACTCACCGGCCCGATACGCGGAGTAGGAACCGCGGTGGATCACCTGCGGCGGCGAGTCCGACCGCGGCGCACGCCGGTACCTGCGCACGTCGTGGACCCGGGGTGCTGGTCGACGGGCCCTGACCGGGGCGCGGCGACTACCCTCGTCCGGAGGAACTCGATCGGACGGTTGACGTGAGCACTCCCAGCACCAGGGCGACGTACCTCGACCACGCCGCCACCACTCCGATGTTCGCGGAGTCGGTGGCGCGGATGGCCGAGGCGCTCACGCGCACCGGAAACGCGTCGTCGCTGCACACCGCCGGTCGCCGGTCGCGGCGCGACGTCGAGGAGTCGCGGGAGCGCATCGCCGCGGCGCTGGGCGCCCGGCCGTCGGAGGTCGTGCTCACCACCGGCGGCACGGAGAGCGACAACCTCGCGGTGAAGGGTCTCTACTGGGCGCGCCGCGCCGCCGACCCGCGCCGGAAGCGGGTGCTCGTCTCCGCGATCGAGCACCACGCCGTGCTCGACGCCGCCGAGTGGCTCGGTGAGCACGAGGGCGCCACGGTGGAGCTGCTGCCCGTGGACGCCCACGGCCGCGTCCGGCCCGACACGCTGCGCGCCGCTCTCGCCCGCGAGCCCGGGTCCGTCGCGCTCGTGTCGGTGATGTGGGCCAACAACGAGGTCGGCACGGTCAACCCGGTCCGCGAGCTCGCCGCCATCGCCCACGAGTTCGACGTGCCGCTGCACACCGACGCCGTCCAGGCCGTAGGGATCCTGCCCGTCGACTTCACGGCGTCCGGCGTCGACGCGCTCACGCTCACCGGCCACAAGCTCGGCGGTCCCTACGGCGCCGGCGCGCTGCTGCTGGGTCGCAGCGTCGCGCTCACCCCGCTGCTGCACGGTGGCGGCCAGGAGCGCGACGTGCGGTCGGGCACGCTGGACACCCCCGCCGTCGTCGGGCTGGCCACGGCCGTCGAGATGTCGGTGGCCGACGCCCCGCGCCGCGCCGCGCTGCTCGCCGGGCTGCGCGACGACCTCATCGGCAAGGTGCTGGCCAGCGTGGACGACGCCGTCCTCAATGGCGATCCGGGCACCGGCGTCGTCGACGGCGGCCCGTCGCGGCTGCCCGGCAACGCGCACCTGTCGTTCCCCGGCTGCGAGGGCGACAGCCTGCTGATGCTCCTCGATGCGCACGGCATCGAGTGCTCGACGGGCTCCGCGTGCACGGCCGGGGTCGCGCAGCCCAGCCACGTGTTGCTCGCGATGGGGGCCGACGAGGCCACCGCCCGCGGCTCGCTGCGCTTCTCCCTCGGCCACACCTCCACGGCCGCCGACGTCGACGCGGTGGCGGCGGTGATCGGGCAGGTCGTGGACCGGGCCCGGCGCGCCGGGCAGCCGGTCCGATGAAGGTCCTCGCCGCCATGAGCGGCGGCGTCGACTCCGCCGTGGCCGCCGCCCGGGCCGTCGACGCGGGGCACGACGTCGTCGGCGTGCACCTGGCGCTGTCGGAGACCCCGGCCGCCCTGCGGGGCGGCTCCCGCGGCTGCTGCTCCAAGGAGGACGCGGGCGACGCGCGCCGCGCCGCCGACGTGCTCGACATCCCGTTCTACGTCTGGGACTTCGCGGCCCGGTTCACCGAGGACGTCGTCGACGACTTCGTGGCCTCCTACGCCGCCGGCCAGACCCCGAACCCGTGCCTGCGCTGCAATGAGAAGATCAAGTTCGCGGCGCTGCTGGACCGGGCGCTGGGGCTGGGCTTCGACGCGGTGTGCACGGGGCACTACGCGCAGCTCGTGGACGGTGCACTCAGGCGGGCCGTCGACGAGGACAAGGACCAGTCCTACGTCCTGTCGGTGCTCACCCCGCACCAGCTCGCCCACGCGCTGTTCCCGATCGGCGACACCCCGAAGTCCGAGGTCCGGGCCGAGGCCGCGCGGCGAGGGCTGCGGGTGGCCGACAAGCCCGACTCCCACGACATCTGCTTCATCGCCTCCGGTGACACGCGGGCCTTCCTCACGGAGCGGATCGGGGTGCGTCCGGGCGCGATCGTCGACCACGCCACGGGGGAGGAGCTGGCGCGCCACGACGGCGTCCACGGCTTCACCGTCGGCCAGCGCAAGGGCATCGGCGTCGACGCGCCCGCCGCGGACGGCCGCCCACGTTACGTGCTGGGCATCGAGCCGGTGAGCGGCACGGTGCGGGTCGGTCCGGCCGCCGCGCTGGACGTCCGCACGATCGACGCCGCCCGTCCGGTGTGGGGCAGCGGCCGCGCGCCGGGCCCGCGGTTCCGGTGCGTCGCGCAGGTGCGGGCCCACGGCGGCCTGGCCGGGGCGACGGCGGAGCCCAGCGCCGACGGCGTGCGCGTGGAGCTGGACGAGCCGCTACGCGGGGTGGCCCCCGGTCAGGCGGTGGCCCTCTACGCCGGCGACGTGGTGCTGGGCAGCGCGACGATCACCGGGGCCCACTGAGGTGCGCTGACGCGCGCGCACGACCCCGGTGCTGGTAGACAGGCGCCGTGAGCACCGACGATCCGCTGGCCGCCGCACTCGCCGCCGCCGGCCTCGCCGGGGTCCGGCCGGGCGCACCGCCGCCCCCGCCGTCCCCGGTGATCGAGGTCGTCACCCCGGACGAGCCCGCCGAGCCGGCCCCGCACTGGCCCGCGGGCGCGGCCACCGGCGTCGGCTCCATGCCCGGTGACGACGTGCGGGAGGCCGCGGCCACCGTCGTCGGCGAGGTGCCGCTGATGCCGTTCCTGCCCGAGCTGCCTGCGCGCGGCGTGGGTGCGGACATGATCGGGCGCACCGCCGGGCTGCTCGTCGACATCGCGGTGGAGGTGCGGCCGTCGGGCTACCGGGTGGCGTCGCGGCCCGGCCGCGACCACCGCACCGCCGTCGACCTGCTGCGCGGCGACCTCGACGCCTTCGACGAGGCCTGCGACCCCGTGCACCCCGGCTGGGTGAAGGTCCAGTCCGCCGGGCCGTGGACGCTCGCCGCGTCCGTCGAGGTGCGCACGGGCCACACCGTGCTGTCGGACCGCGGTGCCGTCCGCGAGTTCGCCTCCAGCCTCACCGAGGGCCTCAAGCAGCACATCGCGGAGGTGGCGGCCCGCACGGGCGCACACGTCGTGCTGCAGCTCGACGAGCCGTCGCTCGGCGCGGTGATCAACGGCCTGGTGCCCACCCCATCGCGGTACGGCACCGTGCGCGCGGTGTCGGAGGCGGCGGCGGGGACCGTGCTGCGCGACCTGATCACCGCCGTCGGCGTGCCGGTGGTGCTGCACTGCTGCGCGTCGCGGCCGCCGATGGCGGTGCTCGCCGACGTGGGCGCGGCGGCCGTCGGCATCGACGCCACCCGACCGGAGATCGCCGGCCGCACCGCGGAGCCCGCGTCACTGGACCGCATCGGCGAGATCTGGGACGCCGGCACCCCGCTCCTGCTGGGCCTCGTGCCCTCGACGGCTCCCCGGGGCCGCGTCACCAGCCGGCAGCTGGCCGGACCCGCGTTCGACCTGGCCGACCGGCTCGGCTTCGACCGCGCCCGGCTCGGCACGCTCTCCGTCCCGACCCCTACGTGCGGCCTCGCCGGCGCCGACCCCCGCTGGGCCCGCCGCGCCCTGGAGCTGGCCCGCGAGCTGGGCCAGGCCTTCGTCGACCCGCCCGACACCGACCCCCAGGATCCGGACACGAGGGACTGACCGCACGCTGCCCGCGGGTCGGGGCGCAGGTGCGCGCGAGTCGGGGCCTGCGTGCGTCCGGGTCGGGGTCCCGGTGCGACCGGCAGCGATCAGGGCCCCCGCTCCACCAGCTCCCGGAGGCGCGCGGCGTCACCGGCGAGGTTCCGTTGCAGCAGCCGCCCGAGCACCGGGGCGAGGAGTCGCTCGAACCCGCTCGGCTCCACCGTGGTCTCCAGCCGCACCCGGCACCGGTCCGGCCCGAGCGCCTCGACCGTCCGCCGCCCCGCCGCCGTCACCCCCGACGTGGTGCGCCACGTGAACGTCGGACCCGGTCCGACCGTCTCGACGACGCCGCCGTTGCGGTAGCCCTTGCCGGCGAACCGCATGCGCTCGTCGGTGGTGGTGCCGACGGCCAGCGGCCCCGACGGCTCCATCGCCGTGACGCCCCGGCGCCACTCGGGGTCGCGGGCGTAGTCGGCGACGACGTTCCACACCTGCGCCGCGGGCCGCGTGATCGCGACCTCCGCCGCGATGCCGATCACCGGCCGGACCAGAACGCGTCGACGGGCGCCTGCTCGCGGTTGTGGAACCAGATCTCGGCGACGCGGTCGTCCTCCAGGCGCAGCAGGTGCACCGTCGGGTTGTCGAGCGCGGCCGGTCCCCGCTCGGCCCGCACGCGGCAGTAGACGGCGACGTGGTCGCGCCCGTCCAGCACGTCGAGGACGTCGATGCGCTCACCCGCGTCGGAGCGGGCGCGGGTCGCGGAGAGGAACTCCAGGATCGCGGGGATCCCGGCGTGCTCGCCGGCCAGCGGGTGGGTGCCGGGCACGTGGAGGACGGCGTCGGGCCGGAGGACGGCGGCGGCCGCGGGGACGTCCCCCGCGGCGAGAGCGGCGTAGAGCCGGTGAACGGTGGTCTGCATGCATCGAAAAGTACGACGTCGAAATATACTGTGTCAAGTAGGATTCCGTCGTGGACGCGGTCGACCAGCACATCGAGCAGTGGCGCACCCAGCGCCCGGACCTCCCCCTCGACGCCATGGCCACGTTCGGCCGGCTCGGCCGGCTGCTCGGGACGGCCGGGCCCGCCATCGAGGCGGTGTTCCTGCGGCACGGGCTCACCACCGGCGAGTTCGACGTGCTGGCCGCGCTGCGGCGTTCAGGCGAGCCGTTCACGCTCACCCCGTCGGTGCTGGCGCGGTCGATGATGCTTTCGCCCGCCGCCATGACCAACCGCCTCGACCGCCTGGAGGGCGCCGGTCACGTGACCCGCACGCTCGACCCCGGCAACCGGCGCAGCATGCTCGTGTCCCTGACCGCGTCCGGGCGGGCCACCGTCGACGCGGCCGTCACCGAGCACGTGGCGAACGAGGAACGGCTGCTCGCGGTGCTGACCCGGGCGGAGCGGGAGACCCTCGACGGTCTGGTCCGCACCCTGCTCGCCGGCATCGAGGACGGGCAGACCTGACCGGGCCCCAGCGCGTCCGGGGGGCAGCGCGGACCCGACCGCGGCGCCGTCCAGCCCATGCCGTCGGCCGTCCGGCTCCGCAGCACCTGCCCGCGCAGGTCCAGCCGCCCGAAGCCCTCGCCGGGCCCGAATAACCGCTCGCCGGGCGTGGCCGCGAGCCGCACGGTGACGGTGGTGGCCCGGCGCGTCGATCACCCTGGGCAGCGCCGGGTCGAGCCACCGCCGGGCGCTCGGCCCCGACGGCGTGCCGCAGGCGGCCACGACGAGCAGCGTTACCGCCGCCACCCGCCGCCACCCGCCGCCACCCGTCGGCACCGTCCGCGCATCCCCGCGGCGTCACGAGGTGCGGGCGCCGGCCGGAGCCCCACCGAGGGGGTCCCGCTCCCGGAAGCGGCTGGTCGCCCGTCCGGGATTGTCGGGGTTCGTCGGTAACCTCGCCCCCGTGAGCCCAGAAACTGCGCAGCAGCGGCACGCCCGGTTGGCCGAGGAGGTCGCGGGGCACCAGTTCCGGTACTACGTGCTCGACGCGCCCGTCCTGTCCGACGGGCAGTTCGACGAGCTGTGGCGCGAGCTGCTGGCGCTGGAGGACGAGCACCCGGAGCTGGTCACGCCGGAGTCGCCCACGCAGAAGGTCGGCAGCCGGTTCAACACCGACTTCGTGGCCCACGACCATCTCGAGCGCATGCTCAGCCTCGACAACGCCTTCTCCGACGACGACCTGCGCGGCTGGGCGGAGCGGGTGGCGAAGGACGTGGGAACGGAGGAGGTCCACTACCTCTGCGAGCTCAAGATCGACGGGCTGGCCGTCAACCTGCTCTACGAGAACGGCAAGCTCACCCGCGCGCTCACCCGCGGCGACGGGCGCACCGGCGAGGACATCACGCTCAACATGCGCACGCTCGAGGAGGTCCCGGTCCAGCTCACCGGCACCGACGAGTTCCCGGTGCCGGAGCTGGTGGAGGTGCGCGGCGAGGTCTACTTCCGGCTGGAGGACTTCCAGGCGCTCAACGCGCTCATGGTGGAGGCCGGCAAGCCCGTCTACGCCAACCCGCGCAACACCGCGGCCGGGTCGCTTCGGCAGAAGGACCCGCGCGTCACCGCGTCCCGGCGCCTGCGGCTGATCTGCCACGGCTTCGGCAAGCGCACGGGGTTCGCGCTGGAGCACCAGTCCCAGGGCTACGACGCGCTGCGGGCCTGGGGCCTGCCGGTCTCGGAGCGCACGGTGGTCCTCACCGGCGTCGACGAGGTCATCGAGCACACGCGGTACTGGGGCGAGCACCGCCACGACATCGAGCACGAGATCGACGGCGTCGTCGTCAAGGTCGACGAGGTGGCGCTGCAGCGGCGACTGGGCTCCACCTCGCGCGCACCCCGGTGGGCCATCGCGTTCAAGTACCCGCCCGAGGAGGTCACCACCCGGCTGCTCGACATCCGCGTCAACGTCGGGCGCACCGGGCGCGTCACGCCGTTCGCGATGATGGAGCCGGTGGTGGTCGCGGGGTCCACGGTCGAGATGGCCACGCTGCACAACGCCGACGAGGTGCGCCGCAAGGGCGTGCTCATCGGCGACCACGTCGTCATCCGCAAGGCCGGCGACGTCATCCCGGAGGTGCTCGGCCCGGTCATCGACCTGCGCGACGGCTCCGAGCGCGCGTTCGTGATGCCCACCCACTGCCCGGAATGCGGCACCGCCCTCGTGCGGCAGAAGGCCGGCGACATCGACCAGCGCTGCCCCAACGCCCGCTCCTGCCCCGCGCAGCTGCGGGAGCGGCTGTTCCACGTGGCCGGCCGCGGCTCGTTCGACATCGAGGGCCTCGGCTACGAGGCCGCCACCGCGCTGCTGACCTCGGGGGTGGTCCAGGACGAGGGCGACGTCTTCGCGCTCGACGAAGCCGATCTGCTGCAGGTCGAGCTGTTCCGCAAGAAGGACGGGGGATTGTCGGCCAACGGCGCCAAGCTGCTCGCCAACCTGGAGGCGGCGAAGGAGCGGCCGCTGTGGCGGGTGCTGGTCGGGCTCTCGATCCGCCACGTCGGTCCCACCGCGGCCCAGGCGCTGGCGCGGGAGTTCACGTCGATGGACGCCATCGAGGCGGCCGCGGCGCAGGCGGCCCACGACACGGAGGCCGCGGGCGTCGCGATCACCTCCGACGGCAGCGCGGCCGAGGACGCGGGCGAGGACACGGGCGAGGACATGGGCGAGGACACGGCCGGGGACGAGCCCGAGTCGGTCGTACCCGTGGATCCCGAGGCCGAGCCGGAGGAGCGCTCCGCCGAGGAACGCGCCCTCGCCGCGGAAAAGGCGGCCAGGGCCGCCACCCGCGCACAGGCCAGGGCCCTGGCCGCGGCACTGGCTCCCATCGCCGGCGTGGAGGGGGTGGGTCCCACCATCGCCGCCGCGGTGCGCGACTGGTTCTCCGTCGACTGGCACCGCGAGGTCGTCGCGAAGTGGCGCGCCGCGGGCGTGCGCATGGTCGACGAGGTCGACGAGTCCGTGCCCCGCACGCTCGACGGCCTGTCCATCGTGGTCACCGGCTCGATGGACGGGTACTCGCGCGACGAGGCCAAGGAGGCCATCACCGCACGGGGCGGCCGGGCCGCGGGGTCGGTGTCGAAGAAGACCTCGTTCGTGGTCGCCGGCGAGGCTCCCGGGACCAAGTACGAGAAGGCGCTCGAGATCGGGGTCCCGATCCTCGACGAGGCCGGCTTCCGGGTGCTGCTCGACCGCGGTCCGGACGCGGCGCGCGAGGTGGCCACCACGGGCTGAACCCGGCGCGGGAGGAGCCCCGATCGGGGCGCCACCGGTGTCCGTATGATCGTCGATGTCGGTCCGGTCCCAGCGGGGGAGTTGTCGCAGTGCTGCAGGCGGTTCTGAACGGATCGCGGCCCGAGGACGCGCACCCGGCGCTGCCGGTCCTCGCGCGGCACCTCGCGCGCGACGCCCGGGCCGTCGGCCGGCTGGGGATCTCCGCCGTGCACGTGCACCCCCGGGGCCCGGACGGGCAGGAGACGCTCGACCCGATGCACGTCGGCGACGCGGTCGCGGCCATCCGCCAGGAGGTGCCCGGCATGGAGATCGGGGTCACCACCGGCCGGTGGATCCAGCCCGACCCACGCCTGCGCATCGAGGCTGTCCTGGCCTGGGGGCACCTGGGCGTCGGCAAGCCCGACGTGTGCTCGGTCAACGTGCACGAGAAGGGCTGGGTCGACGTGTGCGCCGCCGCGGCGTCGGTCGGCATCGGGGTCGAGCTCGGGGTCTGGACCAGCGGCGACGCCGTCACCCTGCGCACGAACGGTGTTCCCCACGGCACCACTCGGGTGCTGGCGGAGTCCACCGTCTCCGATCCGGAGACCGCGGTGGCCGAGGCCATCCGCATCATGCGTGCGCTGGGTTCGGAGCTGGGGGCGCCGGTGCTGCTGCACGGCGAGGAGGACGGCGCGTGGCCGGTCCTGGAGTACGCGCTGCGCATGCGCATCGACACCCGCATCGGGTTCGAGGACGTGCTGGTGCGCCCCGACGGCTGGCTCGCCACCGGCAACGACGATCTGGCCAAGGCTGCACTCGCCATCCGTGGCTGATCGGTTTTTGCTTCTGCAACAGTATTGAGGACCCGGACGTGGTCGGACACGTGGCCGCTTGTGCGAACCGCGCAATACTGTCGTGTGTATGGGAGTTCTCAGCTCGATCGGTCAGCTCGCGCGGGACGCGGCGGCACGCTTCACCCAGCCGCTGCTGCCCGACGACCTGCTCGGCACGCTGAACCCGTTGTGGTCCACCACCCAGCCGCACGCGCGCGTGGTCGGGCTGCATCGCGAGACCGCTGACACCACCACGCTGCTGCTGCGCCCGGGCGTGCGTCGTCCGGTGCACCGGGCCGGGCAGTTCGTCGGCGTCGGGGTGCGGGTCAACGGCGTGTGGCAGTGGCGCACCTACTCGGTCACGTCGCGCCCCGGCGACGAGCACCTCGCGGTCACGGTCACGGCCGTTCCCGGTGGGGCCGTCTCGGGTCTGCTCGCCCACCGCACCCCGGTCGGCGCGTTGGTGCGGATCGGCCCGCCCGCCGGCGAGTTCGTGCTGCCCGAGCCCACCCCCGAGAAACTGCTGTTCCTGGCGGCCGGCAGCGGCATCACCCCGATCATGGGGATGCTGCGCGAGCTGCACTCCACCCGACCCGAGACGCTGGACGGCGCCGTCGTCGTGCACTGCGACCGGACCCCGGCCGACCTGGTCTTCGGACTCGAACTGCGCGCGATGGCCGCCTCCACCGGCATGCGGCTCGTCGAGCGGCACACCGCGCTCGAGGGACGGCTCACCGGGGACGCCCTCACCGACGACGTCCCGGACTGGACGGCGCGGCAGGCGTGGGCCTGCGGCCCGGCCGGGCTGCTCGACGCGTTGACCGAGCAGTGGGACCGCCACGGCGACCCCGACGCCCTGCACATCGAGCGCTTCACCCCGCCGACCCTCGCCGCCGACGGCGCCACCGGCGGCCGCGTCGCGTTCACCACGAGCGGCATCGACGCCGACGCCGCCCCCGGCGAGCCGCTGATGGCGGCCGGCGAGGCGGCCGGCGCGCTGCTGCCCAGCGGCTGCCGCATGGGCATCTGCCACACCTGCGTGGGGACGCTGCGCTCCGGCGCCGTTCGCGACCTGCGCACCGGTGACCTGTACGACACCCCCGGCGAGTCCGTGCGCACCTGTGTCTCCGGTGCCGCGGGTGACGTCGAGATCGAGCTCTAGGAGTAATCATGACGGCCACACTCGACACCCCCCGCACCACCACGCGAGCGAAGAAGGCCCCGGCCCGCCGGGAGCTGCCCACCACCGCGCAGGTCTTCGACCCGGCCGTGCCCTCCCCGCCGTCGGCCGCCGCGCATCTCAGCGAGGCCCAGGTGGCCGAGCTCGCGAAGGAGCTCGACGCCATCCGCGCCGAGGTCGTCGCGAACCTCGGCGAGAAGGACGCCGCCTACATCCGCAGGATCATCAAGCTGCAGCGCGGCCTGGAGATCGGTGGCCGCGGCGCCCTGCTGTTCTCGCTGCTCCCGCCCGCCTGGATCGCCGGCACCGCCGCGCTGACCGCGGCGAAGATCCTCGACAACATGGAGCTCGGCCACAACATCCTCCACGGCCAGTGGGACTGGATGCGTGACGAGAAGATCCACTCCACCACGTGGGAGTGGGACCACGCCTCGCCCAGCGCGTCCTGGCAGAAGTCGCACAACTACGAGCACCACACGTTCACGAACGTGCGCGGCAAGGACCGCGACCTCGGCTACGCGATCATGCGGATCACACCGGAGCAGGAGTGGAAGCCCGCCGACCTGATCCAGCCGCTCACCAACGTGGTGCTGTCGCTGATCTTCGAGTGGGGCATCGCGATCTACGACGTCGAGCTGGAGAAGGTCCAGGCCGGCATCAAGCCGTGGGACGAGGCCAAGGCCGAGCTCATGACGCTGTGGCGCAAGGCGCGCAAGCAGCTCGCCAAGGACTACATCCTGTTCCCGCTGCTCTCGGGGCCGGGCTTCGTCCCGACCGCGCTGGCGAACCTCACGGCCAACACCCTGCGCAACGTCTGGTCCCACGCCGTGATCTTCTGCGGGCACTTCCCGGACGGCACCGAGACCTTCGACGAGGACCGGCTCGAGGGCGAGACCCAGGGCCAGTGGTACGTCCGGCAGATGCTGGGCTCGGCCAACCTCACCGGTGGGAAGCTGTTCCACCTCATGACCGGCAACCTCAGCCACCAGATCGAGCACCACCTGTTCCCGGACGTCCCGAGCAACCACTACGCCCGGATCGCGCCCAAGGTGCAGGAGATCTGCGAGCGCTACGGCCTGCCCTACACCGCCGGTTCGCTGCCGAAGCAGTACTCGAAGGTGGTCCGCAAGATCGTCCGCCTGGCGTTCCCCGGCGGCGCCTGACCCACCCCCCGTGCGCGGAAATCAGTGCGGGAGCACTGATTTCCGCGCACGAGGCGTCAGAGCGCGTACTGCCTGACCCAGTCGACCTGCATCTGGGTGGTCGTGTTCCGCCCCCCGAAGTTGTCGAGCTGGATCGTCATGTGCATCGGGCCGGGCGGCAGGATCGACGTGTTCTTCGTCGACCACCACGCCTTGCCGTCGAGGTAGGTCGTGATGCCCTGGGGCGTCCACTCCACGGCCCAGTTGTGCCACTGCGTGGCGTCGACGTTCACGTCGCCCTGCACCTGGTTGTTGTTCGCGCCGTAGTGCAGGAACGTGTCGGCCACCTTGCGGGCGGGGTCGGAGATCTCCATCCAGTCGACCTCACCGCCGATCGGCCAGTTCTCCGCCGACGGCCACAGCAGCATCACGGGGTGGTACGAACCCGCGGTGGAGCGGACGCGGGCCTCCCACCGGCCGTACTTCTGGCCGTCGCCCCAGGCCATGCCGCCGGTGTTGCCGTTCGTGTCGCCGGTCATCGTCATGATGCCGTCGGCGGTGGTGATCGCGGACGGCGTGCGACGGCCGTTGCCGGCGTGGCCGCTCCCGTCGTAGACGCCCCACTGGCCGAGGCCGGCGGAGAAGTCGTCGGACTTGGTGGGCGTGCCCCAGCCCAGGGCCTGTGCGGCGGTGCTGCCGGTGCCCGTGCCCGCCGCGGCCGGCGCGGGAGCGGGCGCCGCCGTGGTGGTCTTCGGTGCGGCGGTGGCCTTCGGCGGGGTGGTCGCGGCGGGCGCGGGCTTCGGGGCGGTGGTGCGCGGGGTGCGGGTACGGGGCGCCGATGTGGCCGGCGCGGGCGATGCGGCGTCGTCGGCCGCCTGCCCGGCGCACTCGGCCGGGAGCTCGGCGCCCACCCCGGCCCGGGTCAGGGCCTTCCGCAGCTGGACGGACCGCGTGTCGGTCTGCCCGTCGAGGCTCACGAGGAGGTCGTGCGCGGCCACCTGCCAGCGGCACTGGTCGACGGCCGCGGAACCGGCGGTCGGCAGCGTGACGAGCGCGACGGCGGCGGTGAGCAGGACCGCGGCGGTGCGGCGGCTCCCACCCAGCCCGGCCAGCGCGCGCCGGCCCTTGTCGGGGCGGGAGGCGTCGGCGTCGGTCCTGCGACGGTGGCGCGTCGGAGCGGCGTGGCGGCCGGCCGTGCGGGTCGGGGCCGGGTCGCCGGCCGGGTCGTCGTCGTCGTCGTCGGTCGCGGCCGTCGGCGTCTCGTCGGCGACCGGCTCCGGCGCGGACTGCGCGCGGACGACCGGGAGAGGGGCGGTGAGCGGCTCGGCCGGGCGCCCGGTCGAGGGGTCGTGGATCGGGCGCTGCGTCTCGGACTCATCGGCCGTCGCGTGCCGGCCGGCCGGCCGGTCGCTGCGGGCCGCGGGAGGAGCGTCGGCCGCGTGTCGCGACGGTGCCGGCCCCGCCCCGAGGCCGTCCGCGGCGTGCCGGGCGGTGCCGACGGCGTGCCGGGACTCGCTCGGCGCGTGCCGGGAGTCGCTCGGCGCGTGCCGGGAGTCGCTCGGCGCGTGCCGGGACTCGCTCGGTGTGCGGGGCCGCGGGATGGCCGGGCGGCCGGAGCCCGGTGCGTCGGCTGCGGGGGACCCGTCAGCGACGGTGTCCGCCAGGCCGTGCCGGGACGTTCCACGATCGGGCAGGCCGGAGCTGGGCAGGCTGTGTCTGGACATGCGGGAGCGATCCTCGTACCCGGTGTCCGCGGCGGCCGCGGACTCCTGCCCGGTGTGCTGGGGGCCGCCCGTGGGGAGCGTCGGCGGGCAGGATCCCGGAACCGACCAGGCGCACCGGTCGAGAGTGGGGAGCGGTCGACCGGCCAGGAGACCGTAACCACCTCGTGACCGTCCGCGGAGCAACCTTCCACCGATCTGCGACGACCGGGCCGTCCGTTTCCACGAACGGGTGACCCCGGTTCGGGTTGCGCGACGAACGGCAGTTTCCGTCGAGCGGCGACATCGGCGCGACGAGCGGTCCTCAGTGCTGGTCGGGGTCGGTCGTGCGGAGCGCGATGGCCAGCTCCAGTCGACGGAGCGGGTCGTCGAGCGCCCCGCCGAACGTCTCGCGCAGCCCGGCGAGGCGGTAGCGCACGGTCTGCGGATGCACGTGCAGGGTCGCGGCGGTGGCCGTCACGTCGCCGTGGGCGTCGAGCCAGGCCCGCAGCGTCTCCTCGGCCCGGGCGGCGGCACCGTCGGGGAGGTCGGCGAGCGGGTGCCGGGCCCGCTCGCAGAGGTCGGCGGCGAGATCGGGCTGCGCAGCCAGCAGCAGGGCCAGCAGGTGCTCGTCGGCGCGCACGAGGGGGTCGTCCGTGTCGGTGGGGAGCATCCCGCCCACGTGCAGCGGCCAGGCGGCCTGCGCCCGGGCGATCGACCGGGGTGCCCGGGCGGGCTCCACCACGGGGCCCAGCACCCCCGGCCGGCCCCGCAGCCCGGCGCGGACCTGGTCGACCCAGCCGTCCCGTTCCGGCACGGCGACGAGTGCGACACCGACCGGGTCGAGGTCCGCGCCGATCGCGGACGGGAGCCGGGTGGCCACCTCCACCGCGTCCTCGACGACGAGCGCCGCCAGCCGGGCGGGCGGCCGCCAGCCGGCCGCCGCGGCCAGCCGCTCCATCTCGGCCGGAGGGGCCGGGGTCGGCCGGGCCAGCAGCTCGACGAGCGCGTGACGCCGGGTCTGCAGCGAGCCCGCCCGGCTGGACTCCTCGGCGGCCCATCCCGCCACCGATGCCGCCGACAGCTCCTCGATGTAGGTGAACAGGGCCTCCGCCAGCCGGAAGATGACGTCCGGTGGCAGCTGCCGGGCGGTGGTGCTCTCCCCGAGCCGGCGCCACAGCGTGCGGCTGCCGACCTGGTAGGCCGACTGCAGGGCCGCGAGCGTCCGGCCCTCGCGGTGCTCGAGCTGGCCCAGCGCGCGGTAGACGCGGACGTCCTCGAGCGGCACGTCGCAGCCGAGCAGGTCGAGGAACTGGCCCAGCGCCACCGAGACGCCCTCGGTGAGCCGTGAGCCGAAGCGCCCCACGAGCGGCCGTGCGTAGTCGGTGACGTCGGTGCGCACCGCCGTGATGATGTCGTCCGCCGAGCCGGCGAGCTCGGGTCGCAGCGCGGCCCCGACCCAGGCCGGCACCCGGGCCCAGGGCCGGTCCAGCCCGCCCGTCACGGCCGCTCCGCGGCCCGTGCGCGGCTGGGTCGTGAGCGGATGGCGGTGCCCGGGCACCGATATCCGCTCACGAGGCCAGGACGGTCGTCACGATCCCGGCGAGGTGGGTGAGCCGCGCCAGCTCCGACGGCCGGAACACCGGGCCGCCCGGCCGCCCGACGACCAGCGCCTGCGCCTGCGCCGCCGATCCGAACGGCGCCGCGGCCAGCTCGGTGTCGAGGCAGCTCCATGGCTCGGGCACCCAGTGCACCTCGGGATCGATGACGATCGCCTTGGTCAGTGGGAGCCACGGCAGGTGGCCCGCGATCGTCTCGGGGGCGGCGGAGCTCTGGGCCACCCGGTAGGAGCGGGTGCCCTCGCGGACGGCGATGATCGCCCACCCGGCCCGGAAGATCCGCGGCACCCCGGCGGCGAGCAGCTCCAGCCCGCGCGCCGGGTCGCCGGTGATCTCCTCGATGAGCTCCAGCTCGTGGTGGGTCTCCAGCAGCCCCGAGTGCGGCCGCACCGACTCCACCTCGACGCCCGGCACCGACTCGGCCGCCGTGATCAGCACGTCGGGCGGCCGGCCGTTCGGCAGCTCCACCGCCAGGTCGTCGACGGCGTGGCCGGGGGACCGCTCGACGACGGTGACGCCGAGGATGTCGGCCCCCGCGTTGCCCAGCGCCGTGGCCACGGCCCCCAGGCTGCCGGGCTTGTCCGGTAGCACCACCCGGAGCAGGTACGACACTCCACACGCCCTCTCGTCGACTGTTCTCGCGCACAGCGACGCCGCGTGCCGCCCGACGGTGGATTGTGTCAGGCCGACCGCCTCCAGGCACATCCCCGCGACGGAGCGTCCCCGCGTGGGAACTCGATGGCGGTCTCGGCCTAAACTCAGGCCCATCCGACGCCCGCGCCGCCGTCCGTTCTGACGTCACCGCCCGGTTCCGTCGAGCAGCCCCGAGAAGTCGTCCTGGAGGACGTGTTGAGTTCCAGAGATCAGATCAGCCGGGACGAGGTCGCGCACCTCGCCAAGCTGTCCCGGCTGGCCGTCACCGACGCGGAGCTGGACCTGTTCGCGGGCCAGCTCGACGTCATCCTGGGTGCGGTCGCGCGCGTCGGCGAGGTCGCCGCCGACGACATCCCGCCCACGTCGCACGCGGTGCCGCTGCAGAACGTGTTCCGCCCCGACGAGCTGCGCCCCGGCCTGAGCCAGGAGCAGGCGCTCTCGGGTGCGCCCGCCTCCGAGGACGGCCGCTTCCGCGTTCCGCAGATCCTGGGGGAGGAGCAGTGACCGACCTCATCCGCCTCTCGGCCGCCGAACTGGCCGAGAAGATCCACTCGCGCGAGGTCTCCGCCGTCGAGGTCGCCCAGGCCCACCTCGACCGCATCGAGGCCGTCGACGGCTCCGCTGACGGTCCCGGGGTCCACGCGTTCCTGCACGTCGCGTCCGAGGCGGCGCTGGAGTCGGCGTCGCTCGTCGACGCATCGCTCGCCGTCGGCACCGCCCCGGCGTCGCCGCTGGCCGGCGTGCCGCTTGCGCTCAAGGACGTGTTCACCACGATCGACATGCCCACCACCGCGGGCTCGAAGATCCTCGAGGGCTGGCGCCCGCCGTATGACGCCACGCTCACCGCGCGGCTGCGCGCCGCGGGCGTCACGATCCTCGGCAAGACCAACATGGACGAGTTCGCGATGGGCTCGTCCACCGAGTACTCGGCCTACGGCGCCACCCACAACCCGTGGGACCTCACCCGCGTCCCGGGCGGGTCCGGTGGCGGCTCGGCGGCGGCGCTCGCGGCGTTCGAGGCCCCGCTGTCGATCGGCACCGACACCGGCGGCTCGATCCGCCAGCCGGCCGCGTTCACCGGCACGGTCGGCGTCAAGCCCACCTACGGCGGCGTCTCGCGCTACGGCCTCATCGCCTGCGCGTCGTCGTTGGACCAGGGCGGCCCGTGCGCCCGCACAGTCCTCGACGCGGCGCTGCTGCACGAGGTGATCGGCGGCCACGACCCCCTCGACTCCACCTCGATCGACGCGCCGGTCCCGGCCGTCGTCGCCGCCGCCCGCGAGGGCGCCAACGGCGACCTCTCCGGGCTGCGCGTCGGCGTCGTCCGCGAGATGGGCGGCGAGGGCTACCAGCCCGGCGTCCGGGCGTCGTTCGACGGGGCGCTGCGTCAGCTGGAGAAGCTGGGCGCCGAGATCGTCGAGGTCAGCTGCCCGCACTTCGAGTACGGGTTGGCGGCGTACTACCTGATCCTGCCCAGCGAGGTCTCGTCCAACCTCGCCCGCTTCGACGCCATGCGCTACGGCCTGCGGGTCGACGAGGGCGCGAGCGCGGAGGCGGTCATGGCCGCCACCCGCGAGGCCGGGTTCGGCCCCGAGGTCAAGCGGCGCATCATCCTCGGCACCTACGCGCTGTCGAGCGGCTACTACGACGCCTACTACGGGCAGGCCCAGAAGGTGCGCACGCTGATCAGCCGCGACTTCGCCGCCGCGTTCGCGCAGGCCGACGTCCTCGTGTCGCCGACGACGCCCACCACGGCGTTCCCGATCGGTGACAAGGTCGACGACCCGCTGGCCATGTACCTCAACGACCTGGCCACCATCCCCACCAACCTGGCGGGTACCGCGGGCATGTCCGTGCCGTCCGGGCTGGCGGACGGGCTGCCCGTCGGCCTGCAGATCATGGCGCCCGCGCTCGGCGAGGCCGTCATGTACCGGGTGGCGGCGGCCTACGAATCGACCCGCGAGCCCCTCGTCGCCCCGGAGGTGAAGGCATGACCGCGCCCACGCTGGTCGACTTCGACGACGTCGTCGAGCGCTTCGACCCCATGCTCGGGCTCGAGGTGCACGTCGAGCTCAACACCAACACCAAGATGTTCTGCGGCTGCCCCACCGAGTTCGGCGCCGAGCCCAACACGCAGGTCTGCCCGATCTGCCTGGGTCTGCCCGGCGCGCTGCCGGTGGTCAACCGCACGGCCGTCGAGTCGGCCATCCGCATCGGGCTGGCGCTCAACTGCGACATCGCCCCGTGGGGCCGCTTCGCGCGGAAGAACTACTTCTACCCGGACATGCCGAAGAACTTCCAGACCTCGCAGTACGACGAGCCGATCGCCGTCAACGGGTACCTGGACGTCGAGCTGGACGACGGGTCCACCTTCCGCGTGGAGATCGAGCGCGCGCACATGGAGGAGGACACCGGCAAGTCGCTGCACGTGGGCGGCGCGACGGGCCGCATCCACGGCGCCGAGTACTCGCTGCTCGACTACAACCGCGCCGGCGTCCCGCTGATCGAGATCGTCACGAAGATGATCCCCGGCACCCGCGAGCGGGCTCCCGAGGTGGCCCGCGCGTACGTCACGGCGCTGCGCGACCTGATCAAGGCCCTCGGCGTCTCCGACGTCCGCATGGACCAGGGCTCGATGCGCTGCGACGTCAACCTGTCGCTCTCGCCGCGCGACTCCGGCGTGCTGGGCACCCGCAGCGAGACCAAGAACGTCAACTCGCTGCGGTCGGTGGAGCGCGCCGTCCGCTACGAGATGAGCCGGCACGCCGGCGTGCTCGACGCGGGCGAGAAGGTGGTGCAGGAGACGCGGCACTTCCAGGAGGACACGGCCAGCACCCGGTCGGGCCGGATCAAGGAGACCTCCGAGGACTACCGGTACTTCCCGGAGCCCGACCTCGTCCCGATCGCGCCGCCCCGGGAGTGGGTCGAGGAGCTGCGCGGCACCCTGCCGGAGCTGCCGTGGGAGCGTCGCCGCCGGATCTCCGCCGAGTGGGGCCTCACCGACGAGGAGCTGCGCGACCTGGTGAACGCCGGGGCGCTCGACCTCATCGAGGCCACCGTCGCCGAGGGCGCGCCCGCGGGCGAGGCCCGCAGCTGGTGGGTGGCGTACCTGACGCAGCAGGCCAACACCCGCGAGGTCCCCCTCGACGAGCTGCCGATCACCCCGGCGGCGGTCGCCCGCGTGATCGAGCTGGTGGCGTCGGGGGAGCTGAACAACAAGCTCGCCCGGCAGGTGGTCGACGGGGTGCTGGACGGCGAGGGCACGCCCGACGAGGTCGTCGCGGCCCGCGGCCTGGCCGTGGTGTCCGACGACGGCGCCCTGATCGCCGCGGTCGACGAGGCCCTGGCGGCCCAGCCCGACGTGGCGCAGAAGATCCGCGACGGCAAGGTCGCCGCAGCGGGCGCGATCGTGGGTGCGGTGATGAAGGCGACCAAGGGCCAGGCCGACGCCAAGCGCGTGCGCGAGCTGATCATCGAACGCTGCGGATAGCGGCCGCCGCCGCCCGTGCGCGGATAACGGTGTCCCAGCACTGATATCCGCGCACGACCTGCAGCCGCACGACCCGCAGCCGCACGACCCCGCGGGCGCGAGTTGTCCACATCGGCCGGCCTTCGTCCACAGGCTCGACGTTCGGCCCCACGACGAGGCGGACCTGCCCCATCGTCGGGGCATGACCCTTGTCCACCGCGCGGTTCCGGCCGAGATCAAGGCCCGCGGGCTGCTCGACACGTGGAACGCCCTGCTGGCCCGTCAGGCCGGCATCGTCCCCATCACGCAGCTCCGCTCTCTGGGCGTCACGTGGGACACGATCGACGCGCAGGTCGCCGCCGCCCGGTGGCAGCGGGTCGTCCACGGTATGTACGCCACCTCCACCGGGCCGTTGCCGCGCGAGTCCCGCATCGCCGCCGCGCTGCTCTACGGCGGTCCGGCCGCCGTGCTCAGCCACCGCACCGCGGCCGAGGAGTGGCACCTCGTCCCCCGGGTCGACGGCCCGGTGCACATCACGGTTCCGTACGGGACGTCCGCGATCTCCCAACCGGATCTGGTCGTGGTGCACCGGTCCCGCGCGTACCGGCACATCGTGGTGGCGGCCGACCCGCCCCGGACGTCCCGGGCCGACACCGCTCTCGACGTCGCGGTCGAGGAGCCCGACGTCCGCGCGGCGCGCACGGTGCTGCCGCTTCGCCGTCGACGGCGTCACGCTCTGGGAGGACGCCGTGTACGACGACGTCGGCGTGCCGCTCACCGTCCGCCTCGACGGCCGCACCCACCTGCTCGACGACGTCGCCTTCCGCGACCGCCGCCGCGACAACGCCGCCGAGCTCGCGGGGCGGTCCCGGCTCACGTTCGGATGGGTCGACCTGTCGACCGACCCCTGTGGAGGTGCTCTCGAAGTGCTGACTGTCCTGCGGAGACACGGCTGGTCGGGGGAGTTCGTGTGGTGCGAGCGGTGCCCCACGAGGTCGTGAGCGGAAATCAGGGTGGGAACACCGTTATCCGCGCACGGGCGGCGGTAGCCGCAAACGATCGAGAGCGCGGCGGCGACGATGGCCTGATCGTCTCAGAGGCCGCGGACGATCTTCGTGGCGTCGAGGAGCGACAGGGCGGGGTTGGCGGTGCGGAGCATAGTGACCGCCGCCACCTCGCCCTTCTCGTCGCGCTCGGCCCGGAGGGCGTCCCGGTCGATGACGGCGGCGCGATCGGCGTGCGGCTGCGGACGGGGCCGCAGACCGATGCCGACCAGCCCCACCACGAGCCCGAGCACCACGCACACCAGCGACGCCACGCCCTGGCCGAGCAGGTTCAGCACGCCCGCGGCGATGATGAAGGCGCTGCCGAGCAGCGTCACGATCAGGGAGAGTCGTCGGCGGTCGTTCACGGTGGACGAGCCTGTCAGGCCGCGCTGGCCCCGCCGCCCGCGGGGGGCTGGATGCGGATCACGCGGTCGTCGCTGGGCACCGGCCTGCCCCCGGCCTTGTTGACGGTGCCCAGCCACAACAGACCGTCCGACGCCAGCGCGGCGGCCGAGAGCCGGCCGTAGGTGCCGACCAGCAGCGTCTCGGGGTCGCCCGTGAACGTGCCGTCGTCGCCCGGGTGCAGCACGAACAGCGCCGCCCCGCCGGTCTCGGCCACCGTCACGACACCGGGTGCGGCCATGCACCCGGCCACGCCGGGCCGGTCGGGCCAGGTCCACGCCGGCGCGGGGAGCGGTCCCGGGACCAGCTTGTGCAGCACGTCGCGGGTGCCGTCGCGGTCGGTGATCCAGGTCAACGTGGACTGCGTGTCGACGCAGATGCCGCCGGGCGCGTGCAGGCCCGAGCTCAGCACCGGCGAACCCGCGGTCGGGTTGCCCGTGCCCGGGCGGCCGAGCGTGTCGATGCGCAGCACCTTGCCGGCCAGACCGGGCCCGCTCGGGTCACCCCCGGCGTCGCCGGTGGCCACCAGCAGCGAACCGTCGACATCGACGGCGAGCGCACCACCGTTGTCGACCGGGCCGCGGGGGATCCCGACGAGCACCGGCTTGGCGGGCTCGCCGCGGGCGATGCGGACCACCCGGTTGTCGGTGGGCGTGGTGACGTAGGCGTAGAGGAGCTGGTCCTCGGCGTAGGACGGCGAGAGCACGAGCCCCGTCAGCCCGCCGCCGCCGGTGCCGTCGACGGGGACGGTCGCGACCAGGACGGGTGGTTTGCCCTTCGTCACCTGCAGGACACGGCCGGTGGTGCGCTCGCCGACCAGCGCCTGCTCGGGGTCGGGCAGCACGGCGATGGCGCCGACCGGGTTGAGACAGGTGGCCACGACCTGCGGGTCGGCATCCGTACAGCCCGACGCCGGGGCCGGGGTGCCGCTCGAGGGGGCGCCGTTCCCGCCGGACGGCGGTGAGTTCGGCGCACTCGGCTGGGCGATCGCCGGCGGGCCCCCGAGCTCGCCGACCCCCTCGATCTTGGGCTGCCAGGCGCGTGGGCCGTCGTCGGGGAAGGTGGCGCAGCCGGCCAGCAGGAGGCCGAGCGCGGCGATGGTCATGCCGTGCCGCAGCCGTCTCCCCACGGGGACAGGTTAGGTGCCGCGGGGTGAGCGTTCAGTGAGTACGGTCCGGGCATGGTCGAGATCCACGTACTGGTGCCCCACGACGAGGGCGTCGCCGCGCTCGCCGACGTCCCCGGGGTGCGAGCCACCCGCTACGACGTCGACGGCGAGCTGCCGGCCGCGGACGTGCTGGTGCCGCCGTTCCTCGCCAACGCCGACGCCGTCGGGCTCGCCCCGCGGGTGGAGGGGCTGCGGCTGGTGCAGCTGCTCACCGCGGGTGCGGAGAACTGGGTGGGCAAGCTCCCGGACGGTGTCGCGCTCTCGGACTGCCGCGGCGCGCACGGTGGCGCCACCGCGGAGTGGATCGTGGCCGCGATGCTGGCGGTGTACCGGGACCTGCCCGCGTTCGTCCGCAGGCAGGACGAGGCCCGCTGGGACCAGCGCCAGACCCGGGAGCTCGCCGGGAAGAAGGTGCTGATCGTCGGCGCCGGGGACGTCGCGGAGCACACCGTGCGGCGTCTCGCCCCGTTCGAGGTGGAGACCACGCTGGTGGGTCGGCGCGCCCGGGACGGCGTGCACGGCATCGACGAGGTGCTCGACCTGCTGCCCCACTTCGACGCCTGCGTCGTGATCGTGCCCCTCACCGACGACACCCGCGGGCTCGTCGACGCGGCGTTCCTCGCGGCGATGCCCGACGGTGCGCTGCTGGTCAACGCCGCGCGCGGGCCCGTGGCCGACACCGACGCGCTGCTCGCCGAGCTGAACAGCGGCCGCCTGCTCGCGGCCGTCGACGTCACCGATCCGGAGCCGCTGCCCGCCGACCACCCGCTCTGGAAGGCACCGGGCCTGCTGATCACCCCGCACGTCGGGGGGAGCGTCCCGGGGGCGTTCCGCCGCGCCTACCGTATCGCCGCCGAGCAGATCGGGGCCTTCGCCCGCGGGGACAAACCGCCGAACCTCGTCGAGAACGGGTACTGACCGCGCGACCGGGCTACTCTCCCCGACCATGAGCGAGCAGCCGACGACGACGTTCCCGGGGTCGGTGGGGTACGGCACGGACGAGCCGACGAAGACGCGCCCCACCCGCCGTCCCCTGACCTGGAACGGCGGCGCCGACGTCGGCCTGCTGCTCCTGCGGTTCGCGGTCGGCGGGGTGTTCTTCGCGCACGGCGCCCAGAAGGTCTTCGGGATCTGGGGCGGCGCCGGGCAGGCCGCCTTCGCCCGCCAGCTGTCCGGCTACGGCTACCAGCAGGCCGACACGCTGTCGTGGGTCACGGGCATCGGGGAGCTGGTGGCCGGCGCGTTCGTCGTGCTGGGGGTGCTCACGCCGCTGGCGGCGGCCGGACTGCTCGCCGTCATGATCAACGCCGTGCTGGTGAAGCTCGGCAACGGGTTCTTCGTGACCGGCCCGTCCGGCTCGGACGCGCTGGAGTTCGACGTCGTGCTGGGGCTCGCCTCGGCCGCGCTGGTGTTCACCGGTCCCGGCCGGATCGCGCTGGACAACGGCCGCGCCTGGCACCGTCGCCCCGCGTCGTGGGGAGTGCTGGCGCTGGTGATCGGCGTGGCCGCCGCGGTGCTGGTGCGGATCCTGCTGCGCCAGCCGACGCCCTGACCGCATGTGATCGCCCGTCGCCGCACGCCGACGCCCGCGGCCGGGCGTGCCGGTGCGGCGGGCGACGACCACGACGGGACCGCGCGTGAGTGCCCGCGACACGACGTCGTCGCCCACCGGGGGACCGCGATCCGCCGGTGATCCCTGGCTCGTGGCCGTCGGGCGCGCACTCGGTGGAACCGCGCGCGTGCGCGTGCGCAGCCCCCTGGGCGGCGGCTACGTGTCCGACGCGGTGGAGCGGATCGACCTGGACGTCGACGGGCGCGCGGTGGCGGTGGTGCTGAAGGCGGCATCGCCGGTGGAGGTGGCCGCGATGCGCGCGGTGGCGGTGGTCGGTGGGGTGCCCCGGCCGGTCGCCGTCGGGCCGGACTGGATCGTCACGCCGTTCGTGGACGCGCCGCCCCCCGCCGACGGCCGCCCCGTCCCGGACGCGGTCTGGGACACCCTCGCCCGCGTCCACACGCACTGGCACCGCCAACGCCCCCGCGGCATCCCGGTGGTGGACGGCCCGTGGTGGGCGGCGCTCTGCGACCGGACCCTGGTCGCGGTCCGCGGCGGCCTGGCGCGCACGGGTGACACCGCATTCGGTGACGCGGAGAAGGCTCTCCGGTCCTGGCGCGACGACCCGAGGATCCTGCGGGCCCTGGCCACCCTGCCCCGCACGCTCTGCCACGGCGACCCGCACCGCGGCAACATCCTCGGGGACGTGCTGATCGACTGGGGCAACGCCCGCGTCGCGCCCGCCGGCCTGGACCTGGCGGTTCTCCGCGCGCAGGGGGCGGAGCTGCCGTCGGATCACCCCGAGCCCCCCGGCGAGCGCGACTGGGCCGACGTCCACGTCAACGTGCAGTACCTGGGCTTCGCCGCGGACCACCTCGGCCCGGAGCGCGTCGCGGAGATGGTCGAGCTCGCCGCGGCCGCCCTCGGCCGACTGGAGCCGTAGCAAACGAGCGTCGTGCGCCGGCTGGTCATGCCGCCGGGGGGGGGTCGTGCGCGGATATCAGTGCGGGAACACCGTTATCCGCGCACGGGCGCGGTAGCGCACCTCTCTCAGGGCAGCTTGCGGACCGCGCCGGTGTGGGCGCTGGTGGCCAGGGCCGCGTAGGCGCGCAGGGCCTTGCTCACCGGGCGGTCGCGGTGCTTCGGCTGCCAGGGGTTCTCGCTCGCCTCCATCTTCGCGCGCCGCTCGGTCAGCACGTCCTCGTCCACCTGCAGGTCGATCACGCGCTGGTGGACGTCGAGCACGATCTGGTCGCCGTCCTCGATCAGGCCGATCACGCCACCGGCCGCGGCCTCGGGGGAGATGTGGCCCACCGAGATACCCGACGAGCCGCCGGAGAACCGCCCGTCGGTGATCAGCGCGCAGACCTTCCCCAGGCCCGTGCCCTTCATGAACGCCGTGGGGTGCAGCATCTCCTGCATGCCGGGCCCACCGGACGGGCCCTCGTAGCGGATCACCAGCACGTCACCGGGCTGCACCTGCTTGGACAGGATCGCCTCGACGGCGGCCTCCTGGCTCTCGACGACCCGCGCGGGGCCCTCGAAGTGCCACAGCTCCTCGGGGATGCCGGCCGACTTGATCACCGCGCCGTCGGGGGCGATGTTGCCGCGCAGCACCGCCAGCCCGCCCTCGACCGTGTAGGCGTGCTCGACGTCGTGGATGCAGCCCTCGGCCGCGTCGGTGTCGAGTGAGCTCCAGCGGTTCTCCGTGGAGAACGCCTGGGTGGTGCGCACCCCGCCGGGGGCGGCGTGGAACAGTTCGACGGCGGTGGCCGACGGCGAGGCGGCGCGGACGTCCCACTCCGACAGCCACTGCGAGAGGGAGGGGGAGTGCACCGTGTGGACGTCCTCGTGCAGGAGCCCGGCCCGCCACAGCTCGCCCAGGATCGCGGGGATGCCGCCGGCGCGGTGCACGTCCTCCATGTGGAAGTCGCCGTTCGGCGCCACCTTCGACAGGCACGGCACGCGGCGCGACACGGCGTCGATCGCGGCGAGGTCGAAGTCGATCTCGCCCTCCTGCGCGGCGGCGAGGATGTGCAGCACCGTGTTGGTGGAGCCGCCCATCGCGACGTCGAGCGCCATCGCGTTCTCGAACGCGTCGCGGGTGGCGATGTTGCGGGGCAGCGCGGTGGCGTCGTCCTCCTCGTACCAGCGACGCGCGAGCTTCATGACCGTCCGGCCGGCCTCGAGGAACAGCTCCCGGCGCGCGGCGTGCGTGGCCAGCGTGGAGCCGTTGCCCGGCAGCGCGAGCCCGAGCGCCTCGGTGAGGCAGTTCATCGAGTTGGCGGTGAACATGCCGGAGCAGGAACCGCAGGTGGGGCACGCGGAGCGCTCCACCTCGGCGAGCCCGGCATCGTCCACCGCGGGGGACGCCGACGCCGAGATCGCCGTGATCAGGTCGGTGGGCGCGTGCGCCACGCCGTCGACGACGACGGCCTTGCCGGCCTCCATCGGCCCGCCGGAGACGAACACGGTGGGGATGTTGAGGCGCATGGCCGCGTTGAGCATGCCGGGGGTGATCTTGTCGCAGTTGGAGATGCACACCAGGGCGTCGGCGGCGTGACCGTTGACCATGTACTCCACCGCGTCGGCGATCACCTCGCGGCTGGGCAGCGAGTAGAGCATCCCGCCGTGGCCCATCGCGATGCCGTCGTCCACGGCGATGGTGTGGAACTCCTTCGCCACCCCGCCCGCCTCACGGATCGCGCCCGCGACGAGGTCGCCCATGTCCTTGAGGTGCACGTGGCCGGGCACGAACTGGGTGTAGGAGTTGGCGATGGCGACGATCGGCTTGCCGAAGTCGTCGTCGGTCATGCCGGTGGCGCGCCAGAGCGACCGCGCTCCGGCGGCGTTGCGGCCGTGGGTGGTGACGCGGGAACGCAGTTCAGGCATTGATCTAGCTCTCTTCTCCGGCCGGGTCGGGAAGCCGGCCACCGCTGACGGCGGCGAGCTGGGGCAGGTCGCGCAGGCCGACGGAGGGGAGCGGTAGCTCGGCCCCGTCGCTCAGCATCGCGCTGACCCGGTTCTTGTCGAGCCGCAGCGTGCTGATCTCCGACCACGGTACGCGCCGCTGCCCGACGACCTTCCGAACGGTCAGCGCCTCGTCGTCGACGGTGGTGCGCACCCGCAGGACCCACACGACCATCGCGATCGGCACGAGGTAGACCAGCTCGCCGAACGGCACCGCGAACGCCACCGGGGTGGCGCAGAACGCGATCGCGACGGCGCCGAGGACGGCCAGGGGACTGGTGCGGAAGATCGTCTGCGGTGCACTCACGTCCTCATGGTCCCTCATGCCCGATCGCCCCGCGCAGGGCGGCGAGACCCTGCTCGAGCCCGCGCAGCGCCTCGGTGTCGACGGCCCGCAGCAGCGTGTGGAGCAGGGTGCGGCCCTCGGTGGTCACCTGTTCGGCGAGGGTCAGCCCCCGCGCGGTCAGCCCGGCCAGCCGGACGCGGCCGTCGGCGGGCGAGGGGGTGCGCTCGACGATGCCGCGGGCCGCGAGCCGGTCGACGAGCCCGGTGACGCTGGCGAGGCTCACGCCGAGGGCGTGGGCGAGCTCGCTGTGGGGCAGCGGGCCGTCCTGGGAGAGCAGCATGACCACGCGGAACTGCTGCATCGTGAGGCCGCTGCCGAGCAGGTGGTCGGCCCCGGCGCGCGACATCACCCGGCGGATCTCCGTGCCGTGGCTCTCGATGGCCGCGAACAACGCCGCGCGCTCGTCGTCGCCCGTCACGTCACCCTTGCTCCGGAGAGCCCGAGCACTCCCGCGATACTCCGCATGGCCCATGGTATCCGATCGCTCGCATGACCTGGCTCGCCCGCCTCAGCGTCACCGCTCCGATCGGGGCGGCGGCCACCGGGCTCCCCGGTGTCACCGGCACGTCGTCGAGCAGCGCCGACGGCGGCTCCGTCGTCACGCCGCCCGCGGGTACGGCACCGACACGGCCACGACCCTGGACGTGACGCCGAGCGGCATCCGCGACCCCCGCATCACCATCGACGCCCACGCCTCCGACGACGGCATCTTCGGCCTCCCCCGGTGGGGAGTCCCCGACCTACGGGCTCACGGTCCCACCCGGGCGCCCTGCGCTGCGACGTGACGTTGCGGCCGTCGCGGGAGTCGGTCCCTTCCCGGCGCTGACCGTCATCGGCGCTGCTCACGGCGCCTCCGCTCAGGGAAGTCTCAGCATCGCGACGATGCTTCGGATGGTCCGTAGTATTCAATCGAACCCATGACATGGCTCGCCCGCCTCAGCCTCGCCAACCGCGCCGTCGTCGGTCTGGTGACGGTGCTGCTCCTCGCGTTCGGACTGCTGGCCACCGGCTCGCTGCGGCAGGAGCTGCTGCCCTCGTTCAGCGTGCCGACGGTCACGGTCGTCACGCCCTACGCGGGGGCGTCGCCGGAGGTGGTCGCCGAGCAGGTCACGGACCCGATCGAGGCGGCGGTGGCCGGTGTCACCGGTGTCACCGGGACCTCGTCGAGCAGCACCGGCGGCAGCTCCGTCGTGACGCTGAACCTGGCGTACGGCACCGACACCGACACCGCCACCACGCAGGTCGAGCGCGCGATCCAGGGCGCGACGCTCCCCGAGGGCGTGACGGCGAAGGTCGGCACGATCGGCACCGACAGCATCCCGGTGCTGCAGCTCGCCGCCTCCTCGACGCTGCCGCCCGACCAGCTCGCCGCCGTGCTGCGCGACAAGGTCCAGCCGCTGCTCGCCGGGCTCGCCGGGGTCGGCGACGTGAGCCTGACGGGCATCCGCGACCCCCGCATCACCATCGACGTCGACACCGCCAAGGCCGCGGGCAAGGGCGTGTCGCTCACCGCCGTGCAGTCGCTGCTGCAGGCCAACGGCGTGCGCGTGCCGGCGGGGCAGCTCTCGCCCGACACCGCGCCCCTGACCGTGCAGGTCGGCAGCCCGATCACGACCGTCGACGAGCTGCGGAACCTCTACCTGACACCAGGTGCCTCCGCCGCCGCGGGCGCCGGTCGCTCCCCGTCCGCCACCCCGTCCGCTGGCGCCCCCTCCGCTGCCGCCCGGTCCGCGGCCGCAGCCGCACCGGCCGACCCGGTGCGCCTCGGCGACATCGCGACGGTCACCGCCGAGCGGGCCCCCGCCACCGGTTACACCCGCACCGACGGCGTCGACAGCATCGGGATCGGCGTCACCAAGACCGGCGACGCCAACACCGTCGCGGTCTCCAAAGCCGTCAACGACGCACTGCCGCAGGTGACCGACCTGCTGGGCGGCCCGGCGCGCGCCGCCGCCGTCACCGTCGTGTTCGACCAGGCCCCGTTCATCCAGCAGTCGGTGTCCGACCTGACCACCGAAGGCCTGCTCGGCCTGGCGTTCGCGGTGCTGGTGATCCTCGCGTTCCTGCTGTCGGTGCGGGCCACGCTGGTGACGGCGGTGTCGATCCCGCTGTCGCTGCTGATCGCGCTGATCGTCCTCTACGTCGGCGGGTTCACCCTCAACATCCTGACCCTCGCCGCGCTGACGGTGGCCGTCGGACGCGTGGTCGACGACTCGATCGTCGTGATCGAGAACATCAAGAGACACATCGGCTACGGCGGCCCCCGGCGTGCGGCGATCCTCACCGGCGTCCGGGAGGTCGCGGGCGCGATCACCGCCTCGACCGTGACGACGGTGGCCGTGTTCGCCCCGATCGGCCTGGTCGGCGGACAGGTCGGGGAGCTGTTCCGGCCGTTCGCGGTGGCCGTCGCGGCCGCGTTGCTGGCGTCGCTGCTCGTGTCGCTGACCGTGGTGCCGGTGCTCGCGTCGCTCGTCATGCGCAGCCCGGCGTCCCCCGCGCACGCCGATCCCGAACCGCAGCAGAAGCCCACCGCCCTGCAACGCGGTTACCTGCCCGTGCTGCGCTGGGCCCTGGCCCGGCCGGTGATCGCCGTGCTGGTCGCGGTCGGCCTGATGGGCGGCACCGTCGCGCTGGTGCCGCTGCTGCAGACGAGCTTCATCGGCAACGCCGGGGGCAACACGCTGTCGATCAGCCAGGAGCTCGCCCCCGGCACCGCGCTGCCGCAGGCCGACGACGCGGCCAAGAAGGTGGAGGCGGTGCTCGGCACGGTCGACGGGGTCAAGAGCTACCAGGCCACGGTGGGCACCACCGGCGCGGCGACGTTCGGTCGGCCCCGGGGGTCCGGCGGCGGCGTCGCCCCGACACGGTTCTCCGTGACGCTCGCCGACAAGGCGGACGCCACGAAGATCGCCGACGACCTGCGCTCCCGCTTCACGGCACTCGGCGACCAGGCCGGCACGCTGACGGTCACCGAGGGGCAGGGCGGCAGCAGCAGCAACGTGGCCGTGGACATTCGCGCCGACGATCCCGCGGTGCTCGCCCAGGCCGCGGACCAGGTGCAGAAGGCCGTGGCCGGGGTGTCCGGCGTCAGCGACGTGCGGAACAACCTCTCGGCCGCCCAGCCCGTCGTCGACGTGACGGTGGACCGGCAGAAGGCGGCCGCGCAGGGGCTGACCGAGGCCCAGATCGGCCAGTCGGTGGCCACGGCCCTGCGGGGTTCCACCGTGGGCACCCTGACGATCGACGGCGTCGCGCAGTCGGTGCTGCTGCGCACCGGCGCGGCCCCCGCCGACCTCGCGGCCCTGCAGAACCTGACGATCACCGGCGCCCGCGGTGACGTCGCCCTGACCGACGTCGCGACGGTCGCCCGCACCACCACCGCGCCGAGCATCGAGCACACCGACGGCGCGCGCAGTGCCCAGGTCACGGCCCGGCCCGACGGCCAGGACCTCGGCGCCGTCACCGCGACGCTGACCACGACCATCGCCGACCTGAAGCTGCCCGCCGGCGCCACGGCGACCATCGGGGGCGTCAGCGCCGACCAGGCCGACGCGTTCGCCCAGCTCGGGCTCGCGCTGCTGGCCGCGATCGCGGTGGTCTACCTGGTGATGGTGGTGACCTTCAAGAGCCTGCTCCAGCCGCTGCTGCTGCTCGTGTCGATCCCGTTCGCGGCCACCGGTGCGCTCGGCCTGCTGCTGATCACGGGCACCCCGCTGGGGGTCGCGGCGATCATCGGGATGCTGATGCTCGTCGGGGTCGTCGTGACCAACGCGATCGTGCTGATCGACCTGGTCAACCAGTACCGGCGGCGCGGCCGGCCGGTGTACGAGGCGATCGTGGAGGGGGCCGGTCAACGGCTGCGTCCGATCCTCATGACGGCCACCGCCACGATCTTCGCGCTGCTGCCGATGGCGCTCGGGCTGACCGGTGGCGGGGCGTTCATCTCCCAGCCGCTGGCCGTGGTGGTGATCGGCGGCCTGGTGACGTCCACGCTGCTGACGCTCGTGCTCGTCCCGGTCCTGTACCTGCTCGCCGAGCGGGGCCGGGAGCGGCGGCGCGGCGGCCCGGTGCCGGCCGACGGCGCGATCGCGGACCGGGGGATGGCCCCGGCCGGGCGGAACGGGGCGGCACCCGACCGTGACGCCGCCCGCGACGGGGCCGCGGCTGCCGCGATCGGCGCAGGCGCGTCGGCGGTCGGTGCGACGCGCAACGGTCACGCCGACCACGTGCCGACGGGTCCGCTGTCGACGGGTCCGCAGCCGGTGGCCGGTTCCGGAACCACGCAGGCCGGCCGACCCGCAGCCGCCACCCGGCCGGACCCGGCCTCCGCCGGCCCGGACCCGGCGCCGACCACCTGGTCCGCCGCCCCGGCCACTCCGGAGACCGGTCCGGCCGCCCGGCCCGCGGTGCAGGGTCTGCTCACCGACCGCGACGGCGTCCCGCTGCCGGGGGCGACGCTCCTCGTCCTCGACGCGGCCGGGACACAGGTCGGGGCCGCCGTCGCCGACGGGAACGGCGGGTTCCGGGTGCCGCTGCCGGCCGCCGGGGAGTACACGCTGGTCGGCCGCAGCGACGGGCACCAGCCCGAGGCCGTGCGGGCCACCGTGCCGATGGGGCCGATCCGCGTCGACATCGCGGTGGAGGGCCCCGCGTCCGTGACGGGCCGGGTCCGCACCGCCGACGGCACGGGGGTGCCCGCGATGCTGACGCTGATCGGCCGCGACGGTGGGATGGCCGCGGCCGTGCGCGCCTCGTCCGACGGCGACTTCCGCTTCAGCCGGGTGGCCGCGGGGGACCACCACCTCGTGGTGATGACCCCGGAGGGCCGCAGCACCACCTACCGCGTGGACGTCCCGCCCGCGGGCACGCTGCGCCAGGATGTGACGTTGCCCGGCTCCCGCGAGGCGGCCCACACCGTCGGCTGAGGCCACATCCCCCGACGTCGCAGCCCGTATGTGCACGTCGCAGCCCGCCGGCGGCCTGCGACGAGCCCGGCGGGCTGCGACGTCGGGCGGGTCCCACGATCTGGTACCCCCGTCCCACTGGGTTGACGCCCCGCCCGCCCGGCCGTTACCTTCGGCCCATGTCCCGGGTCCTCGTACTTCGCAGGCGCGTCCACGCCTGAGCGAGCTCTCGGTCGTCGACGCGCCACCCTCGCACCGCCGTTCCCGGCGGTCGGGGGCTTTTTTGTGTTCGCCAATCGTCAAACAGCGAGGCTGACCTCCAGATGACCACCGCAACGCCCCGTCCCGCGGGCCCGCGACCGGCACCCCCGCCGGCGCGACCCACCCCTGCCACGGCGTCCGAGCCGCGGTTCGACGCGGTTCCCATGACCGGCGCCCAGTCGCTCGTACGGTCCCTGGAGGAGGTGGGCTGCGAGGTCGTCTTCGGGATCCCCGGCGGCACGATCCTCCCGGCCTACGACCCGCTGCTCGACTCCACGCGGGTGCGGCACGTGCTGGTGCGCCACGAGCAGGGCGGCGGCCACGCGGCCACGGGGTACGCGCAGGCCACCGGCAAGGTCGGCGTCTGCATGGCCACGTCCGGCCCGGGGGCCACGAACCTCGTCACCCCGATCGCCGACGCCCACATGGACTCGATCCCGATCGTCGCGATCACGGGCCAGCAGTCCCGGCCGCTGATCGGCACGGACGCCTTCCAGGAAGCCGACATCACCGGCATCACGATGCCGATCACCAAGCACAACATGCTGGTGACCGACGCGAAGGACATCCCGCGCGCGATCACGGAGGCGTTCCACCTGGCCAGCACCGGGCGTCCGGGGCCGGTCCTGGTGGACATCCCCAAGGACGTCCTGCAGGAGATGACGACCTTCACGTGGCCGGCGGAGATGAAGCTGCCCGGCTACCGGCCCACCACGCGGCCGCACGGCAAGCAGATCCGCGAGGCGGCCAAGCTCATCTGCTCGGCGAAGCACCCGGTGCTCTACGTCGGCGGCGGCGTGCTCAAGGCGCAGGCCTCGGCGGAGCTGCTGCGGCTGGCCGAGCTCACCGGCATCCCGGTGGTCACCACGCTGATGGCCCGGGGCGCGTTCCCCGACAGCCACCCGCAGCACGTCGGCATGCCCGGCATGCACGGCACGGTGGCGGCGGTGGCGGCGATGCAGGAGTCCGACCTGCTGGTGGCGCTGGGCTCGCGCTTCGACGACCGCGTCACCGGCGTCCTGTCGAGCTTCGCCCCGAACGCCGCCGTCGTGCACGCCGACATCGACCCGGCCGAGATCTCCAAGAACCGCCGCGCGGACGTCCCGATCGTGGGCGACTGCAAGGAGGTCATCACCGAGCTGATCGACGCTGTCACGGCCGAGCGGGCCGAGCGCGGCCACGCCGAGCTGAAGGAGTGGTGGGCGCGGCTCGACGACCTGCGCGCCACCTACCCGCTGGGCTACGACTGGCCCGCCGACGGCTCGCTCTCGCCCGAGTACGTGATCGAGCGCATCGGTCAGATCGCCGGCCCCGACGCCGTGTACGTCGCGGGCGTCGGCCAGCACCAGATGTGGGCCGCGCAGTTCATCTCCTACGAGAAGCCGCGCTCGTGGCTCAACTCCGGGGGCCTGGGCACGATGGGCTTCGCGGTGCCGGCGGCGATGGGCGCCAAGATGGCCCGCCCCGACGACGTCATCTGGGCCATCGACGGCGACGGCTGCTTCCAGATGACCAACCAGGAGCTCGCCACCTGCGCCATCGAGGGCATCCCGATCAAGGTGGCCGTCATCAACAACGGCAACCTGGGCATGGTCCGGCAGTGGCAGAACCTGTTCTACTCCGGGCGCTACAGCCAGACCGACCTCGGCACGCACAAGCACCGCATTCCCGACTTCAAGCTGCTCGCCGAGGCCATGGGCTGCGTCGGGCTGCGCGCGGAGTCCAAGGAGGACGTCGACCGCGTCATCCGGCAGGCCATGGAGATCAACGACCAGCCGGTCGTCATCGACTTCGTCGTGGGTGCCGACGCGCAGGTGTGGCCGATGGTGGCCGCGGGCACCGGCAACTCCGAGATCATGGCAGCGCGCAACATCCGCCCGCTGTTCGACGGTGACGAGCTGGCCGCGGGCGTCGACGAGGTCTCGGCGGTCACGGCCGAGGCCCAGCAGGAGTCCGCACAGGGGGAGTCGGAATGATCGAGCGTCACACCCTGTCGGTGCTGGTCGAGGACAAGCCCGGCGTGCTCGCCCGCGTGTCGGGGCTGTTCTCCCGGCGCGGGTTCAACATCGTCTCGCTGGCCGTCGGCCCCACCGAGCACGCGGGAGTCTCCCGCATGACCATCGTGGTGGAGGTCGACGACTTCCCCCTCGAGCAGGTCACCAAGCAGCTCAACAAGCTGATCCACGTCATCAAGATCGTGGAGCTGGAGCCGGCCGCGTCGGTGCAGCGCGAGGTGCTGCTGGTGAAGGTGCGGGCCGACCCGGCCGTGCGCAGCCAGGTGCTGGAGATCGTCAACCTCTTCCGCGCCCGTGCCGTCGACGTCACGCCCGAGGCCGTCACGATCGAGGCCACCGGCACGGCTGAGAAGATCGGCGCGCTGCTCAAGAACCTGGAGCCCTACGGCATCCGCGAGATGGTGCAGTCCGGGACGATCGCCGTCGGCCGCGGGCCGCGTTCGATCACCGCCACAGCTGTTCGCTGACCCAACGAGTTAAGGACGAGAACACCCGACATGAGCGTGAACATCTACTACGACGACGACGCCGACCTGTCGATCATCCAGGGCCGCAAGGTCGCCGTGATCGGCTACGGCAGCCAGGGCCACGCGCACTCGTTGTCGCTGCGCGACTCGGGCGTCGACGTCCGCATCGGCCTCCCGGAGGGCTCGAAGAGCCGCGCCAAGGCCGCCGACGAGGGCCTGACGGTGGGCACGCCCGCCGAGGTCTCCGCCTGGGCCGACCTGATCATGATCCTGGCGCCGGACACCAAGCAGCGCTTCATCTACGCCGACGACATCGCGCCCAACCTGAAGGCCGGCGACGCGATCTTCTTCGGCCACGGCTTCAACATCCGCTACGACCTCATCACGCCGCCGGCGGACGTCGACGTCGCGATGGTGGCCCCCAAGGGCCCCGGCCACCTCGTGCGCCGCCAGTTCGTCGACGGCAAGGGCGTGCCCGCCCTGATCGCGGTCGAGCAGGACGCCTCGGGCAACGCGAAGGCGCTCGCCCTGTCGTACGCGGCGGCGATCGGCGGCGCCCGGGCAGGCGTCATCGAGACCACGTTCAAGGAGGAGACCGAGACCGACCTGTTCGGTGAGCAGGCCGTCCTCTGCGGTGGCGCGGCCGCGCTGGTCCAGACCGGTTTCGAGGTGCTCACCGAGGCCGGCTACGCCCCGGAGATCGCGTACTTCGAGTGCCTCCACGAGCTCAAGCTGATCGTCGACCTCATGTACGAGGGCGGCATCGCCAACGAGCGCTTCTCCATCTCCGACACCGCCGAGTACGGCGACCTCACCCGCGGCCCGCGCGTCGTCAACGCGCAGACCAAGGAGGAGATGAAGAAGATCCTCGCCGAGATCCAGGACGGCCGCTTCGCCGCCGAGTGGGTGGCCGAGGACGAGGCCGGGCGCCCGAACTTCACGAAGCTGCAGGCCGAGGGTGCGGCGCACCCCATCGAAGAGGTGGGCGAGAAGCTCCGCGGCCTGATGAGCTGGGTGGGCAGCAAGGCCACCTGAGCCCGTTGCCCCGACGAACGGCACCTCCGTCGCCACCAGTGCGACGGGAGTGCCGTTCGTCGTCGGTAGGCGCGGAACTACGATCGGGTGAGTACCAGCCGTCTATCCGGGAGCAGTCACAGCGTGAGCACCGTCGCCACCCGTCCTGTCGTCCTGCTCGCCGAGAAGCTCGCCCCGTCCGCCGTCGCCGTGCTGGGTGACGACGTCGAGATCCGTGAGGTCGACGGCACCGACCGCCCCGCGTTCCTCGCCGCACTGGCCGACGCCGACGCGCTGCTGGTCCGCTCCGCCACCCGCGTCGACGCCGAGGCCCTCGCCGCGTCGCGCCGGCTCAAGGTCGTGGCCCGCGCCGGGGTCGGCCTCGACAACGTCGACGTCCCCGCGGCCACCGCGCGCGGCGTGATGGTGGTCAACGCACCGACGTCCAACATCGTGAGCGCCGCCGAGCACGCCGTCGCGCTGCTGCTGGCCGCGGCCCGGCACATCCCCGCCGCCGACGCGAGCCTGCGCGCGGGCAAGTGGGCGCGCAGCGCGCTCACCGGCACCGAGATCAACGGCAAGATCGCCGGCATCGTGGGCCTGGGCAAGATCGGCCAGCTGGTGGCGCAGCGCCTCGCCGCGTTCGGCGTCGAGCTCATCGCGTACGACCCGTACGTCTCGCCGGCCCGCGCCGGGCAGCTGGGCATCGAGCTCGTGGGCCTCGACGAGCTGCTGGAGCGCGCCGAGCTGATCTCCATCCACCTGCCGAAGACCCCGGAGACGCTCGGGCTCATCGGCAAGGACCAGCTCGCGGTCACCAAGCCGGGTGTGATCATCGTGAACGCCGCCCGCGGGGGCCTGGTGGACGAGGACGCGCTGGCCGAGGCCGTGCGCAGCGGCCACGTCGGCGGCGCGGGCGTGGACGTCTACGTCACCGAGCCCACCACGTCCAGCCCGCTGTTCGAGATCCCGCAGATCGTGGTCACGCCGCACCTGGGCGCGTCCACCGAGGAGGCCCAGGACCGCGCGGGCACCGACGTCGCCCGCTCGGTGCTGCTGGCGCTGGCCGGGGAGTTCGTGCCCGACGCGGTCAACGTGCAGGTCGGCGGGGCCGTGGGCGAGGAGGTGGCGCCGTGGCTGCCGCTGGTGCAGAAGCTCGGCACCGTGCTGCACGCCGTCGCGGGTGCGGTGCCCAGCGCTGTCACCGTCGACATCTCGGGCGAGCTCGCCGCCGAGGAGGTGTCGGTGCTGCAGCTCGCCGCCCTGCGCGGGCTGTTCACCCACGTCGTCGAGGACCAGGTCACGTTCGTCAACGCGCCCGCCCTCGCGGCCGATCGCGGCGTCACCGTCGAGCTGACCACCGCGCCGGAGAGCGAGAACTTCCGCAGCGTCGTCCAGCTGCGCGCCGCGATGCCCGACGGCCAGGCCGTCACGGTGTCGGGCACGCTGTCCGGCCGCTCGCAGACCCACAAGCTCGTGGAGGTCAACGGCCGCCACTTCGACCTGCGGGCCGAGGGCGACGTCGTGCTGCTGGAGTACGCCGACCGGCCCGGTGTGATGGGGCGCGTCGGCTCGCTGCTGGGGGAGGCCGCGGTCAACATCGAGGCCGCCCAGATCAGCCAGACCAACGACGGCTCGGACGCGATCATGCTGCTGCGCGTGGACCGGGCGATCGACCCGGGGGTGCTGGGGCCCATCGGGGCGTCGGTCGGCGCGTCGACCACCCGGCTGATCTCGTTCGACTGAGAGCGGCTGCGCCGCCCGTGCGCGGATAACAGTGTTCCCGCACTGATATCCGCGCACGACCCCGCCGTCCCCCGACCGTCGGGTGGACGCGGTCACCTGATCGGTTGGCCGCCCGCCCGGCACCCGCTCACCGGCGGCTCATCGCTCTAGGTTCCCCGGACGACGCCGGACCTCCCGGTGCGCGACGGGGGTGAACGGTGGCGCGACCGCGGTGGCGCACGGTGACCATGCTGGTCGGGATGGTCGGGATGGTCGGGCTGGTCGGGCTGGTCGGGACGCTGCTGGTGTCGCTCGCGGTCCCGGCGGCGGCGGACCCGGTTCCGGCGGGCCCGGCGTCGGCGGTGTTCGTCGAGTTCGACCAGCCCTCGGCCCTGCAGGAGTACGCGGAGCGCCGGGGCCAGGGCGCCGCGCTCGCGCAGGGGGCGGCCCGGGCGGCGCGCAGCCTCATCGCCGAGATCACCAACGAGCTGCTCTCCGACTTCTTCCGTGGTGCCGAGGACTCGAGCGAGATCTTCCGGACGAGCAACGCGATCGCCGGGGTCGCGGTCGAGGCCACCCCGCAGATGACGCGCGAGATCGCGGAACGCCCGGGGGTGCGCTCGGTCCGCCGGATCACCCCCGCCCGCATCTCCGGCGCCGACGGCGACCAGCTCGGCCGCGCCGTGAACGCCTGGCAGCAGACCGGGCGGCTCGGCACCGGCGTGCGCATCGGGATCATCGACACGGGCATCGACTACACCCACGCCGACTTCGGCGGGCCCGGCACGGTCGCCGCCTTCACGGCCGTCGACCCGACGCGGGTGGATCCCGCCACGTTCCCGACGGCGAAGGTCGTCGGCGGCGTCGACCTCGCCGGCGACGACTACGACGCCGACTCAGGCGACCCCGCCCGCGCCATCCCGCGCCCCGACGGCAACCCGCTCGACTGCGAGGGACACGGCTCCCACGTCGCGGGCACCGCGGCCGGCTACGGCGTGGGCGCGGACGGCTCGACGTTCCGGGGCGACTACTCCCGGCTCACCCCCGCGGCGCTCGACCACATGCGCATCGGCCCCGGCGCCGCGCCCGGCGCGTCGCTCTACGCCATCCGGGTCTTCGGCTGCACCGGCTCCACGGAGCTCACGGCGCTGGGGCTCGACCGCGCGCTGGACCCGAACGACGACGGCGACTTCTCCGACCGCCTCGACGTCGTCAACCTCTCGCTGGGCTCGTCCTTCGGGGCCGTCGACGATCCCGTCAACGACTTCGTGCACGTCCTGACACAGAACGGGGTGCTCGTCGTGGCCGCGGCCGGCAACTCCGGCGACCTCTACGACGCCGGCGGTTCACCCGGCAACAGCCCGGACGCGATCGGGGTGGCCAGCGTCCGCGACGCGGGTGCGGTGCTCGACGGCGTCGAGGGCCCGGGCGGGCCGCTGGCCGGCCAGTACAGCCAGGAGTACGCACGCTACGACACGCTCGACGTGGCGGCCCCCGTCGTCGATCTCCGGGGCGACGGGTGCTCGCCGTTCGACGGCGTCCGGGGGAAGATCGTCTGGCTGGAGTGGGACGACGACCCGGCGGCCCGCGGGTGCGGTTCGACGACCCGCGCCGACAACGCGCTGGCCGCCGGCGCCGTGGGCGTGCTCCTGACCTCCGGACAGCCCGACTTCGGCTCCGTCCGGATCTCCGGCGACGCGGGCATCCCGATGTTCCAGCTCACCGGCCCGGCGACGGCGGCCCTGCGCCCGCAGCTCGCCGCCCAGCCGCGCGTCCGGTTCGCGGGCGCGCTGCGGAAGTCGCAGGTGGTGCGCAGCCCGCAGATCGAGGACACCATCAGCGACTTCAGCGCCCGCGGCTCGCGCGGACCCGTCGTCAAGCCCGACGTGGCGGCCCCGGGGGAGTCGATCGCGTCGGCCGAGTCGGGGTCGGGCAACGACCGGATCAGCGAGTCGGGCACGTCGATGGCCAGCCCGTTCGTGGCGGGCGTGGCCGCGCTCGTGCGCGAGGCCCACCCGTCGTGGGACCCGGCCGAGGTCAAGACCGCGGTCATGAACACCGCCGCCGCCGACGTCTGGACGGGCGAGAACCGCACGGGCCTGCGGCTGCCGCCGATGCGCGTCGGGTCGGGCCGGATCGACGCCGCCGCGGCGCTCGCCACGTCGGTGCTGGCCGGGAACGCCGACGAGCCGGGCGCCGTCAGCGTCACGTTCGGGACGGTGGACGTGCCGCCGGGCCAGCCGCTGGTGCGCCGGGAGCGCGTGCGCGTGCGCGACACGGGGGCGTTCCCGGCCGGGCTGTCCGTCGGCTACGAGCCGGTCACCCGGGTGCCCGGTGTGCGCATCGACGTGGCGCCGTCCCGGGTGACGGTGATGCCGGGCGTCGACGCGTTCGTCGAGGTCACGATGCGGATCGACGACCCCGCCGCGCTGCGCCGCACCGCCGACCCGACGCTCGCCCTCGAACAGGAGGGCCGCCCGCGCGACTACCTCGCCGACGCCTCCGGGCACCTCGTCCTCACCCCCGCGGGCGGGCAGGCCCCGGCGCTGCGGGTGCCGGTCTCGGTGTCCCCGAAGCCCGTCTCGACGCTGACCCCGGCCCGTTCCGGGACCGGTGTGACCCTGCGCGGCACGGGCGTCGACCAGGGCACCGGCCGGGAGGCCTACCGCTCCCGCGTCGGTGTGTTCGCGCTCGCCGCCACCAGCCCCGAACTGCCGGTGTGCGCCGTGACCGCCGCGACGGCCGGGTGCGTCGCGAACGACACCGGCCGCGGCGGCGACCTGCGCTACGTCGGCCTGGCGTCGACGGCGGGCCGCTCCCGCGACCCGGTGCTCGGCATCGCCGTCACGACGTGGGCCGACCTGTACGACGTGGGCACCATGACCGTGCCCGAGGCGCTGATCGACGTGAACGGCGACGGCCGCCCCGACTACTCGACGACGCTGGCGACCATCACCGACACCGACGTGCTGGTCGCCACCACCGTCGACCTGCACGCCCTGCCCGCCCGCCAGGTGGACGTGCAGCCCGTCAACGGGTTCGACGGCGCCACCGACACCGGCGTGTTCGACACCGACGCGTGGGTGCTGCCCGTGCGGCTCGCCGCGCTCGGCATCGACCCGGCCGGGACGTCCGCGCCGATCGGCGTGCACGTCGTCGTGCACGGCGAGTACGGACCGCCGGCGTCGAGGAACGGGGTCGTCGACGAGATGGACGGGACGGCGCGGTTCGACCCGCTGGCACCGGGTGCGGTCGGTGCGGCGACGGTGCTCGTCCCGGCCGACGACGGCACCACCGTCCCCGTGGCGGGCCGGGGTCCGCTGCTCGTCGTCGTGGGGCAGAACGGCCCGGGCCACCGCGTGACGGCCCTGGGTGCGGTGCCCGCGCCCACCGCGGCCCCACCGGCCACCGCACCCGGCGCCGTGGTCCCACAGGGCCGCCCGGTGCCCGGGCCGGGCGCGCCGGTGGCGCCCGCCGCGGCGCCGGTCGAGCCGGAACCCACGGCGGCACCGTCGCGTCCGACCCCGTTGTCCCCGTTGTCCCCGTCGTCCCGGTCGACCCCGTCCCCACCGAGCGCGGCGACCCGCACCGGGGCGGCGTCGGGGTGACCTGGATGCCCCGCCGAACCGACGTGCGGGCACAATGGCCCGCTCGGGGGCGTGTCGCGTCCGGGCCGGGCCCGGACCGGGCGTCGAAGTGCCCGGTTTCACCCGACAGGGCGACCACGTTCGGGTGGCGGGCGAACGGGTGGTCCTGTTGCAGCCGGTAGCGTTCGGCCGGGCTGATTTCGGGGCCACACTTGAAGAGAGGACATCAGGCATGCGCCTTGCGGTCATACCGGGCGACGGCATCGGGCCGGAGGTCATCGACGAGGCGCTGAAGGTCCTCAACGAGGTCGCGCCGGGCGCGGAGACCACGGAGTACGACCTCGGCGCCGCGCGCTGGCACTCCACGGGCGAGCTGCTCCCGGAGTCGGTGCTCACGGAGCTCCAGCAGCACGACGCGATCCTGCTCGGCGCGGTCGGCGACCCCTCGGTGCCCAGCGGCATCCTGGAGCGCGGCCTGCTGCTGCGCCTGCGATTCGAGCTCGACCACCACGTCAACCTGCGCCCGTCCCGGCTCTACCCCGGCGTGCGGGGCCCCCTGGCGGGCAACCAGGAGATCGACATGGTCGTCGTGCGCGAGGGCACCGAGGGCCCTTACGTCGGCACCGGCGGCCTGCTGCGCAAGGACACGCCGCACGAGATCGCCACCGAGGTCAGCGTCAACACGGCCTTCGGCGTGGAGCGCGTCGTGCGCGACGCGTTCGGCCGGGCCGAGCGCCGCCCCCGCAAGCACCTCACGCTCGTGCACAAGACCAACGTGCTGACGTTCTCCGGCCGGCTGTGGTCGCGCATCGTGGAGGAGGTGTCGCTGGAGCACCCGGAGGTCTCGGTCGCCTACCAGCACGTCGACGCCACGATGGTCCACCTCGTGCAGGACCCGGGCCGCTTCGACGTGATCGTCACCGACAACCTGTTCGGCGACATCCTCACCGACCTCGCCGGCGCCGTCACCGGTGGCATCGGCCTCGCGGCCAGCGGCAACCTCGACGTCAGCCGCCGCAACCCCAGCATGTTCGAGCCGGTGCACGGCAGCGCGCCCGACATCGCCGGCCAGGGCATCGCCGACCCGACGGCCGCGGTGCTGTCGGTGGCGCTGCTGCTCGACCACCTGGGCGACAGCGCGTCGGCGGGCCGCATCGAGGCCGCGGTGGCCTTCGACCTGGCGACGAGGGACCACAGCGCGACGGGCCACACGCGCAGCATCGGCGACCGCCTGGCGGCCCTGGTGAGCGCGCACGCGACGTCCCCGTCGGCGTAAGCCACCAGCCCGTCCGCGGTTCAGGAAAGCCACTTTCAGGTCATCTCACGACAGGAAGGTGGCTTTCCTGAACCCGCCGCGGATCACCCGCCGGCTCACGTGGCTCGTGCTCTCTCTGCTGTGAGGGTGGGCCTCGCACGGTTGCTCGCCTGCTCGTAGGTCGCCCGTAGCTGCCCGATGACGTAAGGGGCGTCCGTCTCCAGCTTCGTGGGCTTGGTCGCGGTGTGGACCGCCCCAGCCGCGGTGAAGCCTGCCGCTTGGCGGCGAGCTCGGCTGCGGACCGCACGCCGGCCCGCAACTCCCTGAGCACGGCGGTCGGTGCGGCGATACCCCGGCGGGACCCCGAGTCGAGCTCCTCCGCCAGTGACGAGATCGTGCACAGCCCCCGCTGGACGGCGTCCGAGAACACTTCCGCGATCTCGCCCCGGGAACGCAGCCTGCGGACGGCGTCTGTGCACGCCCGGGGTACGGGGGCGAGCGGCACACCATCACGCGTCGGCCCGCCGGGCATCCGTTTGGTGCGTGTGACGTGCACGAATCCGACGGAACGCACCTGGCGGTCGTCGGGGATCAGGACCTGTACCTCGGCGTACTCACCACTGTCGACGACCGGCCGGGCCGGCCCGCGTCGGACGCCGTGACGCCGGCAGGCCTCGAGTCCGGTGACGACCGCATCCGGACCGCACAGCAGCAGGGCTGCGTGGACCTGCTGTGTGCGCGTGGGCCGTCCGGTGAACAGCAGGATCACGCCGGGCAGGATGCGCTGCCAGGGGCCACCGTCGAGGCATCGTCGGTAGACGGTGCGCTCGGAGAATCCGAACTCCACGAGCTGTCGAGCGGTGGCGACGCCCAGCGGGAACGTCGCCCGGACGTCGGTGTGTCGAGGAAGAGCGCGAGTCACGCAGAAATGGTGACGGCACGGCCCTCGGCCCGTGGCCGATTCGGACAACCCGGTTCAGGAAAGCCACTTTCAGATCCTCTGGCGACAGCAAAGTGGCTTTCCTGAACGTCGGGGCAGGTGCCTCTAGGCCTCGCGCGCCTCGCCGCTCACCAGCGTGACACCGGCGCCGGCGAAGTTCGGCAGGTCCGCCACCGCGGCCTGGCCCACCTCGCCGCTCATGCCGGCGCCGAAGGACGCCTCGTCGTCGAACTCCAGGACGGCGATGAGGTAGTAGGCGGGGGCGTTGCCCTCGGGGTCCGGGCCCGGGTGGGAGATCGTGTAGCGCCGCAGTCCGGGCAGCTTCTTCGCGAGGGGGGCGTGCACGGTGTCGTAGTGCTTGTCGAACGCCTCGGGGTCCTCGGGCTGGTTGTAGAGCGCGGTGAGCTGGTACAAGGGGGCACCTCCGGGTGGGCGGGCCCGCGCGCGGCGGTGCACGCGGACTCCGCCGACATCTTTAGTCGATCCGAGTGGCCGCGGACACGCCCGTCCCAGCATGTGGAACATCGGTGTGACACCGCGGGACGCCCCGTGCCATGCTCCGTGACGTGTCCACCACCAGCGTGATCATTATCGACGGGCGCGTCGGCTGACAGCACCACGGCCGACGCGCAGACCTCTCGCATTCGCGGGGGGTCTTTTTTGTTGCCCGAACCACCACGAGAGGCTCGAGATGTCCCGCACCGCCCCCGTCGGAACGCCGCTCGGCGACGCGTTCCACGTCTTCGACACGACGCTGCGCGACGGCGCCCAGCGCGAGGGCATCTCCTACTCGGTGGCCGACAAGCTGGCGGTCGCCCGCCACCTCGACGCGCTGGGCGTGGGCTTCATCGAAGGCGGCTGGCCGGGTGCGATGCCGAAGGACACGGAGTTCTTCGCCCGTGCCCGGGAGCTCGACCTGCGGCACGCGGCCCTGGTCGCGTTCGGGGCCACCCGCCGACCCGGGCTCGCGGCCGACCACGACCCGCAGGTCCGTGCGCTGCTCGACAGCGCCGCGCCCGTCGTCACGCTGGTGGCCAAGTCCGACCGCCGCCACATCGAGCGCGCCCTGCGCACCGACGTGGCCGAGAACTGCGCGATGGTGACCGACACCGTCGCGTTCCTGCGCGGCGAGCGCCGCCGCGTGTTCGTCGACGCCGAGCACTTCTTCGACGGCTACGCGTTCGACCCCGACACGGCACTGCGCGTGCTGGAGGCGGCCGTGAACGCGGGCGCCGACGTCGCGGTGCTGTGCGACACCAACGGCGGCATGCTCCCCCTGGGCATCGCCGAGGTGGTGACGGAGGTGGCCGCCCGCACCGGGTTCCGTCTGGGCATCCACTGCCAGGACGACACCGGGTGCGCCGTGGCCAACTCCGTCGCCGCCGTCCAGGCCGGTGCCACGCACGTGCAGTGCACCGCCAACGGCTACGGGGAGCGGGCCGGCAACGCCGACCTGTTCGCCGTGGTCGGGAACCTGGTGACCAAGCTGGGCATGCCCGTCCTACCGGACGGCCGCTTCAGCGAGCTGACCCGCACCTCGCACGCGTTGGCTGCGATCGCCAACATCGCACCCGAGCGCCACCAAGCGTATGTCGGGACGTCAGCGTTCGCCCACAAGGCGGGCCTGCACGCGAGTGCGATCAAGGTGGACCCCGAGCTGTACAACCACATGGACCCTGTGGACGTCGGCAACGGGCAGCGGGTGCTGGTCACCGAGATGGCCGGCCGGGCCAGCGTCGAGCTCAAGGGCTCCGAGCTCGGCCTCGACCTGGCCGGCCATCCCGACGCGGTGTCGTCCGTCGTGGCGACCGTGAAGGAACGCGAGGCGAAGGGCTGGTCCTACGAGGCGTCCGACGCCTCGCTGGAGCTGCTCATGCGCTCGGCGCTGGGGTCGTCGCAGCAGGCCCCGTTCACCCTCGAGTCCTACCGCGTGATCACCGAACGCCGCCAGGACGGCCAGGTGGTCGCCGAGGCGACCGTCAAGATCCTCGTCGACGGCGAGCGGCTCATCGCGACGGCCGAGGGCAACGGCCCGGTCAACGCGCTCGACGCGGCGCTGCGGGCCGCGCTCACCCCGTCGTGCCCGTGGCTGGCCGACGTCGAGCTCTCGGACTACAAGGTGCGCATCCTGACGCGCGGCACGGCGGCGGTGACGCGGGTGCTGCTGGAGTCGACGGACCACGCCGGTTCCTGGAGCACGGTCGGCGTGCACGGCAACGTGGTGGAGGCGAGCTGGCTGGCGCTGGTCGACGCCCTCGCCTACGCGGCGCTGCGCCGCACCCCGGTGGCCGCGAGCCGGTGATCGACCGTGACCGCCCGCGGTCGTCCCGGGAAGGGCGCTGACGTGCGGTGCGCCGCGATCATGTCGTGACGGCCGACAACCCGGTGGTCCCGCGTCGCCGTCGGCGGCAGGATCGCGTCCCATGGGGGACGTACTCGACCTGATCGACGACTTCTGCGACGCGGTGCCGCGCGCCCACGCCACCGCCACGGACGACGGGCCGCTGCGCCTGTTCACCCGGGACGGTCCGGGCTGGCCGTACCACGCGCGCCCGCTGCCCGGGGGTGGGGCGGTCACGCCCGCCGACGTCGAACGGGTCCGGGCGCGGCAGCGCGCGCTGGAGGTGCCCGAGGCGTTCGAGTGGCTGCTCGCGGTGACGCCGTCGATGGCCGGCGCCGTGGCGGCCACCGGGCTACCGGTGCGGGTGTGCCCGCTGCTCGTCCTCGACGCTCCGGCCGCGCCCACCCCGTTGCCGCCCGGGTACTCGGTGCGGCTGCTCGGTCCGGCCGACGCGGACCTGGCCCAGGCCGCGCACGCCGCGCGTGCCGTCGCGAACGCGGCGTTCGGCGCCTCCGCGCCCCCGCCGCCCTCGGCCGCCGAGCTCGTCGAGCTGCGCGCGGACCTGGCCGCGGGGCGGGCGGCCCGGGCCCTGGTCACGGGGCCCGACGGGCCGGTCTGCTCCGGCGGGGCCCAGCGGGCGGGTGACGTGGTGGAGCTGGTGGGCATCGGCACGGCCGCCGCCTTCCGCGGCCGCGGGCTGGGTGCCGCCGTCACCGCGGCGCTGGCCACGGTGGCCCGGGACACCGGCGCCGAGCTGGTGTTCCTGGCCGCGGCGGACGAGACGGCCACCCGCGTCTACGAGCGGGTCGGGTTCCGGAGCGTGGGGGAGTGCGGCATCGCGGAGCCGGGGTGATCAGTCGACTCGCGCGCCGTGGGCGGTGCGGCGGGCCCACTCGGGTGCGTGCTCGGGCATCGGGCCGATGGCCACCAGCCGCGCCGGGATCCCCTGCAGCACCGGGAAGAGCTGCAGCAGCCGCAACGGCAGCGGTACCGACCGCAGCGGGGCCGGGGCGAGGGCGTCGGTGAGCATCCCGGCCACGGGAACGGGCGCGGCCGGCCCGGCCGCGATCGCCGGCGACAGGATCGCCTTGTGCGCCAGCCGCTGCATCCCCTGGATCAGCGCGGTGGCCGACCAGCGGCGGCGCTGCACCTTGCGCAGCATCGACCGCGGCACGATTCCCCCGCTGACCAGCGCGGGAGCGAGCAGCCGGGCCGTGGCCACCGCGTCGGCCACGGCCAGGTTGATGCCCACCCCGCCCACAGGCGACATGGCGTGGGCGGCGTCGCCGATCAGCAGCAGGCCGTCGAGGTCCCAGCGACGCAGGCGTTCCAGCTTGACGTCGAGCAGCTTGACGTCGTCCCAGCTCTCCAGCAGGTCGACCCGGTCGGCCATCCAGGGCAGCAGGCCGGCGAAGCGCCGCCGCAGCTCCTCGATGCCCGCGGCCCGCAGCACGGTGTCGCTGCCCTTGCGGATGAGGTAGCCGCACTGCCAGTACTCGCCGCGGTCGATCATCACGCAGAAGTGGCCGGTGGAGAACCGGCCGACGCCGCCGTGGGGGTCGCTCTCGTGGCGGGGGAGCCGGAACCACCAGACGTCCATCGGCACGCCGAACGACCGCGGCACCAGCCCGGCGGCCTCGCGGACGACCGAGTGCCGCCCGTCGGCGGCGATCGTGAGCGACGCCCGCAGCTCGTGCTCCTCGCCCGTGACGCGGTCGGTGTAGCGGACGCCTGCGATGCGCGAGCCGTCGCGGACCAGGCCGGTGACGTCGGCGTTGCGGCGCAGGCGGAACGACGGCTCCTCCTGGGCGGCCTCGGCGATCATGTCGAGGAAGTCCCACTGGGGCACCAGTGCGATGTGCTGGTGGGCCCCGGGCAGCCGGCGCAGGTCCGCGATCTGGACCGTGCCCCCGTCGAGCTGGCCCTGCATGCGGTCCATCAGGCGGTGGGGGATCCTCTCGAACCGCTCGGCGAGACCCAGCTCGTCGAGCAGGGTGAGGGTGGACGCGTGGACGGTGTCGCCGCGGAAGTCGCGCAGGAAGTCGGCGTGCTTCTCCAGCACGGTGACCTCGACCCCGGCCCTGGCCATGAGCAGTCCGAGCACCATCCCGGCGGGCCCCCCACCGACGATGGCGCAGGTCGTGCGATCCGAATTCGTCATGCGTTGAATTTAGCGCGGGTGGGCTAGCCTGGCAAGACCATGAGCACCCCGAATGCCGCCGTCCGCGTCCGCTTCTGCCCGTCCCCGACGGGCACGCCGCACGTGGGGCTGATCCGCACCGCCCTGTTCAACTGGGCCCACGCCCGCCACCACGGCGGGACGTTCGTGTTCCGCATCGAGGACACCGACGCCAACCGCGACTCGATCGAGTCCTACGAGGCCCTGCTCGACGCCCTGCGCTGGCTCGGGCTCGACTGGGACGAGGGCCCCGAGGTTGGTGGCGACCACGGCCCGTACCGGCAGAGCGAGCGCGGCGCCCTCTACGCCGACGCGCTGGCGAAGCTGATCGCCGGCGGTGAGGTGTACGAGTCGTTCTCACAGGCGGCGGAGATCGAGGCGCGCCACAAGGCCGCCGGTCGCGACCCCAAGCTCGGCTACGACAACGCCGACCGCGACCTCACCGACGCGCAGAAGGACACCTACCGTGCCGAGGGTCGCGTGCCCGTCTACCGGCTGCGCATGCCCGACCACGACATCACGTTCACCGACCTGATCCGCGGCGACGTCACGTTCCGCGTCGGCACGGTGCCCGACTTCGTGCTCGCCCGCGGCGACGGCTCCCCGCTCTACCCGCTCACCAACCCGCTCGACGACGCCCTGATGGGCATCACCGACGTGCTGCGCGGCGAGGACCTGCTCTCCTCCACCCCGCGGCAGATCGCGCTGCTCGAGGCATTGGCGCGCGTGGGCATCGGCGACGGCCCGTTCCGCTACGGGCACCTGCCGCTCGTCACGGGTGAGGGAAATCGCAAACTGTCCAAGCGCGACCCCGAATCCAACCTGTTCCTCTACCGCGACCGCGGATTCGTGCCCGAGGGACTGCTCAACTACCTGGCCCTTCTCGGCTGGGCGATCGCCGAGGACCGCGACGTGTTCTCGATGGACGAGATGGTCGCCGCATTCGACATCTCCCGGGTGTCGGCCAATGCGGCCCGCTTCGACCTGAAGAAGGCCGAGGCCATCAACGCCGTCCACCTGCGCGCGCTGCCCGTCGAGGACTTCGCCGCCCGCGTCGTGCCGCACCTGGCGGCCGAGGGTGTGATCACCGGCACCCTCACGCCCGAGCAGCAGGAGCTGCTCACCGCGGCGGCCCCGCTCGTGCAGGAGCGCAGCGTCGTCCTGTCCGACGCCGCCCGCATGCTGGCGTTCCTCTTCGTCGACGAGGACGGCTTCCGTCTCGACGAGGACGCGGCCGCGAAGAACCTCGGTGCCGACGCCGTCCCGGTGCTCGACGCGGCCCTGACCGGCCTCGATGCCCTTCCCGTGTGGACCGCCGCGGAGATCGAGGAGTCGCTCAAGGCCACCCTCATCGACGGTCTCGGGCTCAAGCCGCGCAAGGCGTTCGCCCCCGTGCGGGTGGCCGTCAGCGGCCGGACGGTGTCCCCGCCGCTGTACGAGACCATGGAGCTGCTGGGCCGTGAGCGGTCGCTGGCCCGGCTGAGGGCCGGTGCGGAACGCGCTGGAGGCCTCGGGTAGAGTCTCCCTCGCAGGGCGCGGGAGACCGCAGACCCTTGGGGTATGGTGTAATTGGCAGCACGACTGATTCTGGTTCAGTTAGTCTAGGTTCGAGTCCTGGTACCCCAGCGGAAACGCGTCAGGAACATGATGTACAGTTCACGAGCGTTATCCAGAAGGCCCCGTCGTCTAGCGGCCTAGGACACCGCCCTCTCAAGGCGGCGGCGCGGGTTCGAATCCCGTCGGGGCTACACCGAAGATCCCGTTCCGGTTCATCCGGAACGGGATCTTTTTTGTGCCGACAATGCGGTGACCGCGGTCACCGCATTGTCACGCGGGCTTGGGTGCGGGCTTGGGCGTTGTCGGCGGTGCCGGCGGGTCTGTCGTCGGCGCCGTGGTCGGCTTGGTGGTCGTCGTCGGCGCGGGTGTCGTTGTCTTCGGCGGTGTCGTCGTCGTCGTGACCACCGGAGGCAGCACCGGCGGCACCTGCGTCCGCGGCGGGTTGGACGGCCGGACCTCCGGCACGGTCGTGACCGGCGGCGCCTCCGTGGGCGCGGCGTCCGTGGTCGGGGCGGGCGGAGCCATCGACGCCGTCGACTGGCTCTGCACCGGCTGGCCGAGGGGAACCGTCGTGGTGGTCTGGCGCGGCACCAGGAACGCCGCGGCCACGATCGCCACGGCCGCCGCTGCTCCGCCCACGCTCACGAGCAGCGCCGGGCTGAGTCCGCGCCGGGACGGGTACCGGTCCGGCACGACGTAGTCGTGGTCGGCGGCGAACTGGTCCTGCAGCGACGGCCGCGGCGGCGGGGGCGGCGGGGGCGGCGGGGGCGGAACGACCATCCGCGGCGGCACACTGCCGGTGGTGGAGATGCGTTGGGTGGGCGGGGTGAAGTCCGCCGGTGCACCCGCGAAGGAGCCGGTGGCCGCAGGCAGGGGCCGCGGCGGGGCCACCGCGGGCCCGGACTGCGTGAAGGCGGCGGGCGGCACCGCTGCGGCGAACGGCTGCTGGGTGGCGCCGGCGACGCGCGGCGCGGGCACGAACGGCCCGGTGCCGGCCGGCGACGGCGGGATCAGCGACAGCGCGGCGCCCATCGCGATGGCGTTCTTCGGATCGGTGTCGACGGCGACCGGGCGGCCGAGCTGGTCGGAGACGAGCTGCGCCACCAGCGGGATCCGGGACGAGCCGCCCACGAGCAGCACGGCGGTGAGCTGTTCGGGGGTCAGCCCCGCGGAGCCGACGGCGCGGCGCAGGGCGGAGACCGTCTCCTCCACCTGGGGCCGGATCATCGCCTCGAACTCGCTGCGGTGCAGGCGCACCGACCCCTGGCCCGCGGGCGTCAGCACCGGGATGGAGACCTCGGTGTCCGACGACAGCGCCTCCTTCGCCTCCGTGCACTCGCGGCGCACGGACGCGACGGCCGAGAGCACGGCCGGGTCGGTCTCGTCGAGTCCCTCGAACGCCTCGGGCAGACCCTCGCGGACGTGCTCGAAGACGAGCTCGTCGAGGTCGATGCCGCCGAGGCGCTCGACGCCCTCGGGGCGGCCCATCAGGCCGAACCCCGCTGTATCGATGCCCGCTCCGCCTGCGCTCCGCGGGGTGTCCTTGTGGACGACGGCCGCGTCGAACGTGCCGCCGCCGAAGTCGTAGACGGCCACGGTGGAGCCGGGCTCGATCCGCTCGGCCGCCGCGTAGTGCATGGCGGCGGCCTGCGGCTCGGCCAGGAACGTGACGGGCAGGCCGTGGTGGTTGAGCGCGGCCCGGAGCAGGTCCTTCTTGTGAGCGCCCCACGACGCGGGATGGGTGACCGCGATGCGCGCGGCCCCGCCGCCCTCGCGCTGGGCGACCCGGTCGGCGACCCAGCGGACGAGCAGCGCGGAGAGCTCCTCGGGGGCCCAGGGCCGTCCGCCGACGAGGACGGGGGTGGGGTCGCCGATGCGCCGCTTGAACTCGCGGACGACGTGGTCGGGATCGGTGGCGGCCCGGCGTTCGGCCGCGTCGCCGACGACGACCGCGCCGTCGCTGCCGAGGAAGAGGACGGACGGGACGGCGCTGGAGCGGTCGCCGAGGTTGACCACCTCGATGTCCCCGGGGCGGCCGCCCGCGCGGCTGATCGCGGCCGCGGTGCGGGTGGTGCCCACGTCGATGCCGAGCAGGTAACTCACTGCGCTCCCTTGCCTCCGGCCGATGACCCTCGGTACTCCATCGGTGGGATGGAAGGTCACGTTAGCGGCACGGCGGTGGGCTGTACGTGGGGGGCCGGATACCGGCGAGTGACACCGCGCGCGTCTACAGGCGGTGTTGCAGGGCCTCCGCGGCGGCCAGCAGGTCGGCCGCCCAGCGCACGCCCGGGCGGCGGCCGATGCGTTCCACCGGCCCGGACACCGACACGGCGGCCACGACCTGGCCCGCGCCGTCGCGCACGGGGGCCGACACGCTCGCTACTCCGGACTCGCGTTCGGCCACGCTCTGTGCCCATCCGCGTCGCCGGACGTCGAGCAGCACCCGTTCACCGAACGTGGCCTCCGCCAGGATCGCGCGCTGCACGGTGGGTTCGGCCCACGCGGCGAGCACCTTGGCCCCGGAGCCGGCGGTCATCGGCAGCCGCGACCCGACCGGCACCGTGTCGCGCAGGCCGCTGCTCGGCTCGGCCGTGGCGACGCAGAGCCGCTGGATGCCTTCCCGCCGGTAGAGCTGCACGCTCTCGCCCGTGATGTCGCGCAGCCGGGGCAGCACGGCCGCGGCGGCCTCCAGGAGCGGGTCGGCGCCACCCGCGGCCAGCTCGGCGAGCGTGGGGCCGGGGCGCCAGCGTCCGTCGCTGCCGCGGTGCAGCAGCCCGTGCACCTCGAGGCCGACGGCGAGCCGGTGGGCGGTGGCCCGGGGGAGCCCGGTGCGCTCGCACAGCTCGGCCAGTCCGCAGGGCTCGGCCGCCACTGCCCTGAGCACCCCTACGGCCTTGTCGAGAACGCCGATGCCGCTATGCTGTCTCACAAGCCGATACTAACTTCCCAATCTATGAGACGTCCAGAGGAGGTAGACGTGGGAGTCACACTGCCCGAGAAGGTCTGGGCCCAGCACCTCGTCCGCAAGGGTGAGGGCGACGAGCCGGATCTGCTCTACATCGACCTGCACCTGGTGCACGAGGTGACGAGCCCGCAGGCCTTCGACGGGCTCCGGCTCGCCGGGCGCCCCGTGCGCCGGCCCGACCTGACGCTGGCCACCGAGGACCACAACGTCCCCACCCTCGACGTGCTCGCGCCGATCGCCGACGAGGTCTCCCGCACCCAGGTGGAGACGCTGCGCCGCAACTGCGAGGAGTTCGGCGTCACGCTCTACCCGATGAACCACGCCGAGCAGGGCATCGTGCACGTCGTCGGCCCGCAGCTGGGGCTCACCCAGCCCGGCGTCACCGTCGTGTGCGGCGACAGCCACACCTCCACGCACGGCGCGTTCGGCGCGCTGGCGTTCGGCATCGGCACGTCCGAGGTGGAGCACGTGCTCGCCACGCAGACGCTGCCGCTCAAGCCGTTCAGGACGATGGCGGTCAACGTCAACTCGGCCGACGGACAGCTCCGCCCGGGCGTCACGAGCAAGGACGTCGTGCTGGCGATGATCGCGCAGATCGGCACCGGCGGCGGCCAGGGCTACGTGCTCGAGTACCGCGGCAACGTCATCGAGAACCTCTCGATGGAAGCGCGCATGACCGTCTGCAACATGTCGATCGAGGCCGGCGCCCGCGCGGGCATGATCGCCCCCGACGACACCACGTTCGCCTACCTGAAGGGCCGCGACCACGCGCCCAAGGGGGCCGAGTGGGACGAGGCCGTCGCCGCCTGGCGGGAGCTGCGCACCGACGACGACGCGGTGTTCGACGCCGAGGTCACCATCGACGCCGACGCGCTCACCCCGTTCGTCACCTGGGGCACCAACCCCGGTCAGGGGCTGCCGCTGGGGGAGAACGTGCCCGACCCCGCGCAGATCGTCGACGAGAACGAGCGCGTCTCGGCGGAGAAGGCGCTGACCTACATGGGCCTCACGCCCGGCACCCCGCTCCGCGACGTGGAAGTCGACACGGTGTTCGTCGGCTCCTGCACCAACGGCCGCATCGAGGACCTGCGCGCCGCCGCCGAGGTCATCGACGGCCGCAAGGTCGCAGACGGCGTCCGCATGCTGGTGGTGCCGGGTTCGATGCGCGTGCGGTTCCAGGCCGAGGACGAGGGCCTGGACAAGGTGTTCACCGCGGCCGGCGCCGAGTGGCGCTCCGCGGGCTGCTCGATGTGCCTGGGCATGAACCCCGACCAGCTCGCCCCCGGGGAGCGCAGCGCGTCCACGTCGAACCGCAACTTCGAGGGCCGACAGGGCAAGGGCGGCCGCACCCACCTGGTGTCGCCGCTGGTGGCCGCAGCCACGGCCGTCCGGGGCACCCTGAGCAGCCCGGAGGACCTGGCCAAGATGGAGGATCGGGACTGATGGACGCGTTCACCACCCACACCGGCATCGGCGTGCCGCTGCGCCGCGCCAACGTCGACACCGACCAGATCATCCCGGCCGTCTACCTCAAGCGCGTCACGCGCACCGGTTTCGAGGACGGGCTGTTCTCCGCCTGGCGGCAGGACGAGAGCTTCATCCTCAACCAGGAGCCGTTCAGCCGGGGCTCGGTGCTGGTGGCCGGGCAGGACTTCGGCACGGGCTCGTCGCGTGAGCACGCCGTCTGGGCGCTGATGAACTACGGCTTCCGCGTCGTGATCTCCTCGCGCTTCGCCGACATCTTCCGCGGCAACTCGGCCAAGCAGGGACTGCTCGCCGCACAGGTCGCGCAGCCCGACGTCGAGCTGCTCTGGAAGCTGCTGGAGAACGAGCCGGGCACCGAGGTCACGGTCGACCTGGAGCAGAAGACGGTACAGGCCAAGGACCTCACGCTGCGGTTCGAGATCGACGACTACGCCCGCTGGCGCCTGCTCAACGGCCTCGACGACATCGGCCTGACCTTGCGCCACGCCGACGCGATCACTGCTTTCGAGGGAAATCGGCCGCACCGGTTGCCCACCACCACGCCGGCCTGATCCTTTGCGCCGCAACGGTTTCAGCTGAAGCCGCGCGGTGATTCCGTTGCGCCACAACGGAATCACCGCGCGCGCCTGCTGGCGCGACCGCCTGACCTGCCACTACGGTCACGCCCATGAACAAGACTCAGCTCGTGGACGCGCTCGCGGCGCGGATGGGCGACCGGCGCAGCGCGGCCACCGCGGTGGACGGGCTGCTCGAGACCATCGTGGACACCGTCAAGGGCGGCGGCTCGGTGTCGATCACCGGGTTCGGCGTGTTCGAGGCCAGGGCCCGGGCCGCTCGGGTGGCCCGCAACCCGCGCACCGGCGACGTCGTCGACGTCCCGGCCACCACCGTCCCGGCCTTCCGGCCCGGCGCGGGCTTCCGCACCGCGGTCAGCGGCAGCAGCACCGTCGCCCCGCGGGCCACCCCCGTCCGCCGCACGCGCGCGGCGGCCGCCGCGGCGCCGGCGAAGGCCGCCCCGGCGAAGCCGGCCCGCGCCACCAAGGCCAAGGCCGACACCGCGTTCGCGGCCCCGGCCAAGGTCGCTGCCCCGAAGAAGACTCCGGCCAAGGCGACTGCGGCCACGACCGCCGCGGCGACGAAGACGACCGCCGCGCCGAAGGCAGCGGCCGCGAAGGCGGCCCCGAAGGCGGCGGCGGCCAAGGCCGCACCCAAGGCGGCGGCGCCGAAGGCGGAGGCCAAGGCCAAGGCCGCCCCGAAGAAGGCCAAGGCCAAGAAGTAACCGGCAGCGACCGTCCGGCGGGGTTCGCAGAGCTCGCGGGGCGCACGGATTCGACGCGGTCCGAGCGGAGCCGTGCGGACCGGTTCGCCGGACGGTGAGTTGCCGGTGGCGCAGCATGGCCGGTCGGGGCGTTGGGTGATCGCGATCGTCCGCACGGCATCGTCCTCGTCGGGGCGACGGTGTGCGACCCGCACTGATCACGATGGGTCCGGAGCAGCCGGCCCGCGACGCCGGGGTCAGCCCGTCGGGCGTGCGTAGTGGTCGGCCCCGCGCAGATCCGGCCCGTCGAAGGTCAGGACCCAGGTGCTGGCCTTCCGGGCGGGCACGTCGTCGGGGTCGACGCCCAGCCGGTGCGGTGAGGCCGCCGCGAGCGCCGCGACCACGTCCGGGATCACGCCGCCCTGGCTGCACACCACCGTGACGCCCGGGGCGGCGGCCAGCTCGCGCGCGCGGGCCAGGCCGGCGTCGGGGTCGTCCCAGTAGCCCTCCTCGCCGAGCAGCGGCTCGCCGGACACCGGGACGCCGAGCGTCGCCGCCAGGGGGGCCACCGTCTCGCGGCACCGCACCGGTGGGGCGCTGAGCACGCGGTCGGGCCCGAACAGGCCCAGCAGGGTGGACACCTGCAGCGCCTGCTCGCGCCCGGAGCCCGAGAGCGGACGCAGCCCGTCGTCGCCGTCCCACTGGCTGCGGCTGCCGGCGCGCGCGTGGCGCACCAGCACCAGCGTGGATGTCGCCACGCCGCGGCGGACGAAGCGGCCCAGCACGTCGACGTCCCGGCGGTAGGACAGCAGCCCGCCGGCCTTGTCGGGGGCGACCCAGCGCAGCTCGTCGGTCTCGTCGTTCGCGGAGAACCCGGGCCCGTCCGCGCCGTCCACGGCCTGCGCCGACCAGTAGCGGACGAGCTTCGGTCCCTCGGGCACCTCGTAGTGGACGTCGCCGAGCACCGGGCCGAGCCGGCACCGCCATCCGGTCTCCTCGGCCACCTCCCGGACGGCGGCGAACGGCATCGTCTCCCCGCGGTCGAGCTTGCCCTTGGGGAACGACCAGTCGTCGTAGCGCGGGCGGTGCACGAGGGCGAGCTCGGTGCCGGACTCCGAAGCGCGCCACAGCACGGCTCCGGCCGCACGGACCGACACCGGCCGCGGCGCAACGGTCGAGCTCACTCCGCGGCGGCGATCGTGACGGCCGCGCTGCCGCGCGCCTCCGCGGGGGCGAGTGCGTGGCGCAGCATCATCTCGGCCTGGTGGTCGCGCACCGGGTTGATGCCGGAGTCGGCGGCGGGCGAGGGCTCCCAGGACCCGTCGGCGTGCAGCGTCCAGCAGCGGGTGGCGGGGTCGAGGCAGGAGTCGAGCACCTCGCCGAGCTTGGCCGCCAGCGCCGGGTCCGCGACGCGCAGCAGCACCTCGACGCGCCGGTCGAGGTTGCGGTGCATCATGTCGGCGCTGCCGATCCAGTACTCGTCGGCCGCCCCGAAGTGGAACACGCGGCTGTGCTCCAGGAAGCGTCCGAGGATCGAGCGGACGTGGATGTTCTCCGAGAGCCCCTCGTGGCCCGGCCGCATCGCGCAGATGCCGCGCACGATGACGTCGACCCGCACCCCCGCCTGCGACGCCCGGTAGAGCGCGTCGATCACCTGCTCGTCCACCAGCGAGTTCATCTTGAGGCAGATGCGCGCGTTCCCGTTGCCCTGACGGTGGGCCTCGATCTCGTCCTCGATGCGCCGCACGATGCCGCGCCGCACGCCGTAGGGCGCGACGAGCAGGCTGCGGTAGGACGTCTGGCGGGAGTAGCCCGTCAGCGAGTTGAACAGGTCGGTGAGGTCGGCGCCGATCGTCGGGTCGGCCGTCAGCACGCCCAGGTCCTCGTAGAGCCGGGCGGTCTTGGGGTTGTAGTTGCCCGTGCCGATGTGGCAGTAGCGGCGGATGATCGTGCCCTCCTGGCGCACCACCAGCGAGGTCTTGCAGTGCGTCTTGAGCCCCACCAGCCCGTAGACGACGTGCACGCCCGCCTTCTCCAGCTCGCGGGCCCAGCGGATGTTGGCCTGCTCGTCGAAGCGGGCCTTGATCTCCACCAGCGCCACGACCTGCTTGCCGGCCGCGGCCGCGTCGATCAGGGCGTCGACGATGGGGGAGTCGCCGGAGGTGCGGTAGAGGGTCTGCTTGATCGCCAGGACGTTCTCGTCCTCGGCGGCCTGCTCGATGAACCGCTGCACGCTCGTGGAGAACGAGTCGTAGGGGTGGTGCACCAGCACGTCGCCCTCGCGCAGGGTGGCGAAGATGCTGCGGGGGGTCTCCCGCTCCGCGAACGCCGGGTGCGTGGCGGGCACGAACGGCTCGTCCTTGAGGTCCGGGCGGTCGACCGCGTGCACGGCCCACAGTGCGGTGAGATCCAGCAGGCCGGGCACCGTGACGACGTCACCGGGGTCGACGTCGAGCTCGCGCAGCAGCAGCTCCAGCACGTGCTCGCTCATCGTGTCGGTGACCTCGAGGCGCACCGGGGGCCCGAACCGGCGCCGGGCGAGCTCGCGCTCGAGCGACTGCAGGAGGTCCTCGTCGCGGTCCTCCTCCACCTCGACGTCGGCGTTGCGCGTGACGCGGAAGGCGTGCACCTCCGTGACGTCCATGCCGGTGAACAGATCACCGAGGTGGGCGCCGATGAGGTCCTCGATCGGGAGGAACGTGATGTCCTCGCCGGGGGTGTCGACGCGCACGAGGCGCGGCACGTTGTTGGGCACCTTGACGCGGGCGAACCGCTCGGTGCGCGCCTCCGGGTCCCGCACGGTGACGGCGAGGTTGAGCGACAGCCCGGAGATGTAGGGGAAGGGGTGCGCGGGGTCCACCGCGAGCGGGGTGAGCACCGGGAAGACCTGCGCGGAGAAGTAGTCCGACAGGCGCAGCCGCTGGGCCTCGGAGAGGTCGTCCCAGCGCATGATGCGGATGCCCTCGGACTCGAGCTCGGGGCGGACCTGGTCGAGGAACACCCGGGCGTGCGCCTCGGCGATGGCCTGGCTGCGCGTGGCGATGCGGGCGAGCTGCTCGCGGGGCGAGAGGCCGTCGGCGCTGCGGACGGCGAGCCCGGTCTCGTTGCGGCGCTTGAGCCCGGCGACGCGCACCATGTAGAACTCGTCGAGGTTGGAGGCGAAGATCGCCAGGAACTTGGCGCGTTCCAGCAGCGGCTGGCTGTGGTCCTCCGCCAGCGCGAGCACCCGGGCGTTGAAGTCGAGCCAGGACAGCTCGCGGTTGAGGTAGCGGTCGTCGGGGAGCTCGGAGACCGGGGCCGGAGTGCGGGCGGGCGGGCTCACCGGCACCGCCGCGGCCGACGAGCCGGACGTGCGGGCGTCGGTGGCGGCCGGGGCCGGCCCGGGCTGGTTGGCGCGGCCGTTGGTCGTGCGCGGGGTGGGGACCTGGGTGCTCGTGCCCGCCGCCGCGCGGGCCGCGGCGTGGACCCGCCGCGTGGAGGGCCGGGGAGCTCGCCGTTTCGCCTGACCCCTGGCCCGGCCCGATTCCTCCGGTCCGTCGCCGCTGCCCGACTTGCCGTTCACGTCGTCACCCACGCCGGTGATTGTTACGCACGGAAGGCCTGTCCCGCCTCAGACCTCCACCGTCATCCGAGTGAACTATCTGGCCGGCGCCAGCACGGCCCGCGTGTGCTCGCCCACGCCGAGCGCGACCGCGAGATCGAGATCGGCGGGGGTGTCGACGTCGCGGCGCAGGCCGGGCCACCCGCCCTCCAGCGGACGCGCCCCGGACTTCTCGTGGAGCCGGGCCGAGTCCGGGCCGAACCGCGGATCGAGATCATGGCCCGGCGCGGCGAGCAGGAACGTGGTGCCCGTGCCGTCGGCGTCGGGGCTGAAGGCCCGGCCCCCCAGGTGGAGCGCCGCCTCGACCGCCGCGTCGAGCTCGGAGGGGCGCAGCGCCGGCAGGTCGGCCTGCAACGCGCCGACCGCGCAGCCGGGATCACGGGCCCGCAGCAGCGCCGCTCCGTGCGCGTAGGCGCGGTTCAGCCCGCCCAGCGGGCCGTCCGGCACCACCTCGACGCCCAGCGCGCCGAACTGGGCGCTCACCGCCGGATCCGAGCTGACGACGAGCAGCCGCCGCACGCCCGTACTGGCGAGCACCGCGGCCACCGTGTCGTGGGCCAGGGCGAGCGCCAGGCGGATGTGCGCCCCGGCGTCGCCGACGCCACCGTCGGCGGCCCCGCGCAGCCGCGACTTCGCCGCCGTCAACGGCTTGACCGGGACCACGAGATCCACGGCCGGATGTGAACTCACGCCGCCATCGTCGCACCCGCACGTCCACTGACCCGCCGGTGCGGCGCTCGGCGCTTTCGACCAGTCGAGCTCCTGTCGTCGACGATCTCGACCCGGAGGGTGATCAGGCGTCCCCGGCGCTCCGGGCGGGCAGAGCACGGCGCCGTGCTCCCCCGGCTCGGGCCACTCGTTCGCGGCGGTCGACACCCGGTCCGACGCGCCGGCCCGGGCCCCCGGCTGGAACACCGCGTGGTTCGTCCGCCGGCTGCGCAGCGCCCGCAACGCCGACGGGGACCCACGGTGCGCTCCCGGCCCGGCCGGCACGCGAAGCGGGCGCGCCGCCCCCGACCTGGACCTCCGGCGGCCGGGAAGGAAGACTCAGCGCCGTGATCGATCGCAGAGCGGGCGTACGGCGGGAGCCGCGGGGCTTCTGGATCTCCTTCTGTGCGGTCTTCTTCTATCCGATGGGCTGGCTCGCCGGGCGCAGCCGGTTCGAGGAGCGCCAGTACATCCCCGCCGAGGGTGGTGCGCTGATCGTCGCCAACCACATCTCACACCTCGACCCCGTCTTCACCGGCCTGCAGGTCGAACGGGCCCGCCGGGTGCCGCGGTTCATGGCCAAGCACAGCCTCTGGCGCACCCCGGTGCTCGGGCAGGCGCTGGCCGGGAGCCGGCAGATACCCGTCTACCGCGAGTCGGCCGACGCCCAGCAGAGCCTGCGCGACGCCACCACGGCCCTGGGCGAGGGACTGGTCGTGATCATCTACCCGGAGGGCACCATCACCCGCGATCCCGAGGGCTGGCCCATGCAGGCCCGCACGGGCGTCGCCCGGCTCGCGCTCTCGGTGGACGTCCCGGTGATCCCCACCGTGCACTGGGGCACCCGCGACGTGCTCGACGGCTACAGCGGCAAGTTCCGGCCGCTGCCCCGCAAGGCGATCACCGTGCGGTGCGGCCCGCCCGTCGACCTCACGCCCTACCGCGGCCGCACCCAGGACGCCGCGCTGCTCCGGGAGGTCACCGATCTGATCATGGGCCGGGTCAAGGAGCTGCTGGCGGAGGTGCGGGGGGAACCGGCGCCGGCCGAGTTCTTCCGGCGGGGGGCGGCGACATGAGTCGTGAGGTACGGCGCGTCGCGGTGCTCGGGGCGGGGTCGTGGGGCACCGCGTTCGCCAAGGTGATGGCCGACGCCGGCCGGGACGTCGTGCTGTGGGCCCGGCGTCCGGAGGTGGCCGCCGCCGTCAACGACGGGCACGTCAACCCCGACTACCTGCCCGGCGTCGCCCTCCCGGGTCTGCTCACCGCCACCACGAACGCCGCCGCCGCGCTCGACGGGGCCGACGCCGTGGTGCTCGCCGTCCCGTCACAGACGCTGCGCGCCAACCTCTCGGGCTGGAGCGCCCTGCTGCCCCCGGGCGCCACGCTGGTGAGCCTGGCCAAGGGCGTCGAGCTGGGCACGCTCAAGCGGATGAGCGAGGTGATCGTCGAGGTCGCCGGCCTGCCCCCCGACCAGGTGGCTGTGGTCTCCGGACCGAACCTCGCCCGCGAGATCGCCGCCGAGGAACCGACCGCCACCGTGATCGCCTGCGCCGACCACGAGCGGGCCGTGCAGCTGCAGCAGGCCTGCACCACCGGCTACTTCCGCGCCTACACCAACACCGACGTGGTGGGCTGCGAGATGGGCGGCGCAGGCAAGAACGTCATCGCGCTGGCCTGCGGCATGGCGGCGGGGCTGGGCTTCGGCGACAACACCCGCGCGTCGCTGATCACCCGCGGCCTGGCCGAGACCGCTCGGCTGGGCGTGGCGCTGGGCGCCGACCCGATGACGTTCGCGGGGCTGGCCGGCCTCGGCGACCTGGTGGCCACCTGCTCCTCGCCGCTGTCGCGCAACCGGACGTTCGGTGAGCGCCTGGGCCGTGGCGAGAGCCTGGCGCAGGCCGAGGCGTCCAACCACGGGCAGGTGGCCGAGGGCGTGAAGTCGTGCTCGTCGATCTGCGCGCTGGGGGAGCGCCACGGGGTGGAGCTGCCGATCGCCGACGCCGTGCGGAGGGTCTGCCACGACGGCTTCTCGGCGGCGGAGCTGGGCAAGGAACTGATCAGCCGGACGCCCCGTCCCGAATAAGCGGCGGCTCCGCCGCCCGTGCGCGGAAGACGGTGCCCTGGCCCTGATCTCCGCGCACGACCTGTCGGATCGGCCTTCCTCGTCACGCCGGGGCTAGGCTGGCCGCCATGATCACGGGCGCCGGGGACGGCACGCGCTGCGTCCACGGCGGGCGCGGCGACGACGTGCTCGGCGCCCCCGTGCACCCCGGCCCCGTGCTGTCGTCGACCTTCCATCTGGGGCTCCCGGCCGACCCGACGCCGCCCGACTTCTACGGCCGCGCCGACAACCCCACCTGGCGGGCGCTGGAGGCCGCGATCGGCCTGCTGGACGGCGGCGGGTGCGTGAGCTTCTCCTCCGGCATGGCGGCGATCGCGGCCGTGCTGCGCGTCGGCGCCCCGCGCGGGGCGCTGGTCCTGCCCTCGGACGGCTACTACCTCGCGCGCGCACTCGCCCACGGTGAGCTGGCGCCGCTGGGCGTCGAGGTCCGGGAGGTGCCGACGGCGGGCGAGTGGCCCGACGGTGTGCTCGACGGCGCCGGGCTCGTGCTGGTGGAGACGCCGTCCAACCCCGGCCTCGACGTGATCGACATCGAGTGGGCGGCCGGGGCGGCGCACGCGGCCGGCGCGCTGCTCGCCGTCGACAACACCACCGCCACCCCGCTCGGACAGCAGCCGCTGGAGCTGGGTGCCGACCTGACCGTCGCCAGCGACACCAAGGCCCTGGCCGGACACGGCGACGTCGTGCTGGGCCACGTCTCCACCCGGGACGACGAGTTGCTCGCCCGGCTCCGCGAGGCCCGCTCCCGGGGCGGCGCGATCTCCGGCCCGATGGAGGCCTGGCTCGCCCATCGCGGACTGGCGACGCTCGACCTGCGGCTGGCCCGGCAGGCCGCGAACGCCGCCGCTCTGGTCGAGGTCCTCCTGCGCCACCCGGCGGTGCGCGACGTGCGCTGGCCGGGCCATCCGGACGACCCGTCGCACGCGGTGGCCGCCCGCCAGATGCGCCGGTGGAACGGCGTGCTGGGGTTCACGCTGCCCTCCACGGAGGCGGTGGGGGAGTTCCTCGCCGCGTCCCGGTTGGTGGGCTCGGCCACGAGCTTCGGCGGTCTGCGCACCACGGCCGACCGCCGGCAGCGGTGGGGCGACGACGTCGTCGACGGGCAGGTGCGGCTGTCGGCGGGCTGCGAGGATCCGGCCGACCTCGTCGCGGACATCCGGGCAGCTCTCGATGCCGTCCGCCGCTGAGACGAGACGGCGAACTCGCGGGTCAGGGGGTGGGGGGTTCCTCGTCCACCGGACCGCTGAGGTACCACTCCTCCCACCGGTCGTACGCGCCGGCGAGGGCGGCGCGGAAGATCGGGGGGCGGTCGATGGCGGTGATGAACGTGCGGGGCACCGTGCCCGCGGGGCGGGTCTCCACCGACTGGGCGTAGACCGTGGAGTAACCGGCGCGCTTGGCCTCCAGCGTGGCGGCGTCGGTCCAGTTCTTGGACTGGCCGAACGGGATGGCGAACTCGTCGGTGTCGACGTCGAGCATCCGCACCATCCGCTCGCGGGAGACCTCGAGCTCGCGGCGGGCCTCGTCGGGCCGGAGCTTGCCGAAGTCGCGGTGGGTGACCGAGTGGCTGGCCAGCGTCATGCCCTGGTCCTGCAGCGCGACGAGCCCGTGCCAGTCGAGCACGTGGTCGTAGCCCTCCTCGTGGCCGCCGTCGGCCCACCCGGTGACCACGAACATCGTGGACGGGATGCCGTGGTGGCGCAGGACGGGCGCGGCGTGGTCGAGCACGCTCGTGCAGCCGTCGTCGAAGGTGAGGGCGAGCAGCTGCTCCTCCGGCCGGGCGAGCACCTGGGCGGGGGTGGCGAAGGTCCACCCGTCGTCGACGGCCATCTGCAGGTGGCTCTCGAAGTGGCGCGGGCTGACGTCGTTGACCTCCCACTCGGGCGTGCCGATGGAGTGGTAGGCCAGGATGCGGGCCCGCTTGGGCCCCGCGGTGGACGTCCTCGCGGCGAGAGCCCAGCGCTCCGCGCGCAGGCGACCGTCGACGACGCACCGGTACGCGAACTGAGCAGCGGGCACATCACCCAGCGCACGGCGTACCGACCGCAACATGGTGGCCAAGCTCAGGTCCTCTCGCGAGTGGATGCGGGTATCGAGCCTACGCAGTAGCCCTGTGGCTCCGCTGAGAGCTCTCTCAGACCGCGCGCTCCGCGGCTAGGGCGTGTCCTGTAAGGGTTCTGAGCTGGTGTCGGTGATCATGGCCGGATGGTTGGGCGCGGTGAACTGACAGACACGGCGTGGGCGCGGATCGAGCCGCTGCTCCCGCCGGTCAACAGTGGTGGCCGGCGGTGGCGTGATCACCGCCAGGTGATCAACGGGATCTTGTGGAAGCTCCGCACCGGCGCCCCGTGGCGGGACCTGCCCGAGCGCTACGGGCCCTGGAAGACCGCCCACGAACGGTTGCGGATCTGGACCTGCGACGGCACCTGGGAACGCATCCTGGATCAGGTCGTGGTCAAAGACGACGCCATCGGGCGCGTGGAGTGGACCTTCAGCATCGACTCCAGCTCGGTCCGGGCCCACCAGCACAGCGCTGGGGCCCGGAAAAAAGGGGCTGCGCCACCGACTGGGTCGAGGACCTCGCCATCGACGGAGAAGCCCTCGGACGCTCCCGGGGCGGACTGACCAGCAAGATCCACCTCGCCGTCGACGGACGCGGACTGCCGATGTCGGTGATCCTCACCCCGGGCCAGGCCGGGGACAACCCGCAACTGCTGCCGCTGCTCGACCAGATCCGCGTTGGCCGTGACGGCCCGGGCCGGCCGCGGAAGCGACCCGAGCGGGTGCTGGCCGACAAGGCCTACTCCCACCCCTCGACCCGTGCCGCGCTGCGAGCACGTCGGATCGCGTTCACCAGCCCGGAACGGATCGATCAGATCAAGCACCGCCGCACAAAGGGCTCCCGCGGTGGGCGCCCACCCGCCTTCGACCCCAATCTGTACGCCGACCGCAACGTGGTCGAGCGCTGCTTCAACCGGCTCAAACAGTTCCGCGATCTGGCCACCCGCTACGCCAAACGCGCCGCCTACTACCGCAGCGAGATCATCATCGCCGCCACCGTGTTGTGGCTGCGCGCCGACTTACAGGACACGCCCTAACCGCTGCTCGGTCACCGGCACCGCGGGTGCCCGCAGCGGGGCCAGCGGCGTGTTGCCCAGCACGATGTCGGCGGCCTTCTCGGCCAGCATCATCACGGGCGCGTAGGTGTTGCCGTTCGTCAGCTCCGGGAAGATCGACGCGTCGATCACGCGGATGCCGTCGAGCCCGTGCACGCGCAGGCTCGACGGGTCGACGACGGCCCGGTCGTCCACGCCCATGCGGGCACTGCAGGCCAGGTGCAGGCCCGGGCGGGCGGTGCGCTCCACCCAGTCGAGCACCTGCTCGTCGGTGGCGGTGGCCGGGCCCGGCTCGGTCTCGCGGCTGCCGAACCCGGCGAACGCGGGCTGGTTCATGAGGGTGCGGCCGACCTGTACTGCGTCGAGCCAGCGCTGCCGGTCGCTCGGGTCGCCCATGAAGTTGAGGTGGATGGCCGGGTCGCGGCGCGCGTCGCGGGAGGTGATCTTCACCGTGCCCGTGGCCGGGGAGTGCATGACGCCGACGTAGACCTGGTAGCCGTGCTCCTTGATCCGCACGGGCCCGTCCGCGCTCTCGATCACCAGCGGGATGAGGCCGAACAGGACGTCGGGGCTGACGGCCTCGGACCCGGTGCTCGCGAAGCCGACGGCGCGCAGCGGGTTGCGGGTGCCCGCGCCCTTCCCGAGCAGGTAGGCGCCCAGGATGATGCCCGGCCACGCGGCCTTGCTGCGCAGCGGCGAGGTCAGCACCGGACGCGACGACGCGTAGTGCAGGTGCACCGCGAGATGGTCCTTGAGGTTCTCGCCGACGCCCGGCAGGTCGGCCACCATCGGCACGCCCATGGGGTGCAGGTGCGCGGGGTCGCCGACGCCGGAGAGCTGCAGCAGCTGCGGCGAGCCGATGGCGCCGCCGGCGAGGATGACCTCGCGCGCCCGGACGGTCCGCTCGCCGCCGCGGCGCTGCTTGTAGGCCACGCCGACCGCTCGGGTGCCCTCGAACAGGACACGGGTGGCGTGGGCGTGCGTGCGCACCTCGAGGTTGCGGCGGCCGCGGGCGGGGTGCAGGTAGGCGCGCGACGACGACGCGCGCAGACCCCGCTGGACGGTCTGGTCGGCGGGGGAGAAGCCCTCCTGGACGGCGTCGTTGATGTCGTCGACGACGGCGTGGCCGGCCTGGCGGGCGGCGGCGAAGAAGGCGTCGAACAGGGGGCTGTCGGCGGGCCCGCGCTCCAGCGACTGCGGACCGCCGCGGCCGCGGCCGGTGCCCTCGGGCTCGTCGACGCAGTTCTCCAGCCGGCCGAAGTACGGCTCGCAGTGCGCCCAGTCCCAGTTCCCGCAGCCCGGCTTGGAGCCCCAGACGTCGAAGTCGGCGTGGTTGCCGCGCTGGTAGATCATGCCGTTGATGCTCGACGAGCCGCCGAGCAGCTTGCCGCGGGGGTGGATCAGCTTCCGCGACTGCAGGCCGGCCTCGGGCTGCGACTCGTAGTTCCAGTCGTAGTGGCGCTTGCCGATCGTGCGGCCGAGCGCGATCGGCAGCTGCACCTGCAGGTCCCACCAGTAGTCCCGGCCGCCGGCCTCGAGGACCAGCACGTCGACCCCGGGATCCGCGCTCAGGCGTGCGGCCAGTACGCACCCGGCGGCGCCGCCGCCCACGATCACGAAGTCGTACTCGCGCGCCATCCGCTGTTCTCCCTATCGCCGTCTCCCCGACATGACCGGGGAACACAGCCCTCCCCCGACGTCGCGGCGACCCTACAACGCCCCACAGGAGGCGCACGGGACATCCCTTCTCAGGCTGAGCTCAGGCTGAGGCCCCACGATGTCGCGGTGCTGCAGCGCCTGTGTCGGGACCCCCTGGGCATGCTGGCGGGCGCGGTCGTCCTCGTCGTCGCCGTGCTGTCGGTGGTGCGGGCGTTCGGCCCGATGACCTACTCCGGCGACATCTGGCGGCAGGCCGACACGGCGTCGATCGCGCAGAACTTCGCCGAGAACGGCATGCGGCTGCTCTACCCCCAGATCGACTGGGGTGGTGCGGGGCCCGGCTACGTCGAGACCGAGTTCCAGCTGCTGACGTGGCTCACCGCCGCGTTCTACCTCGTGTTCGGCGAGCACGTGTGGATCGGCCGGCTGATCTCGCTGGCGTTCGCGCTGGTGGCGGTGGCCGCGTTCTGGGGGCTGGCCCGCCGGCTGCTGCCGCCCACGGCCGCGCGGTGGGCGCTGATCGCGTTCGCCCTCTCACCTCTGTTCATGCGCTACGGCAGCGCGTTCATGCCCGACGCCACGGCGCTGGCGTTCTTCCTGCTGGCGATGCTGTGGTTCCGGCGCTGGCTCGACGAGGACCGCGTGGCGTGGCTCGCGGCCACGGCGGTCGCCGTGTCGCTCGCCGCTCTGGTCAAACCCACGTCGCTGATCGTCGGTCCGATCCTGCTGGTCTGGCTGCTGGCCGCCGACCGGGCGCGGCTGCGCCGGCCCGCGCCGTACGTCGCGGGCGTGGCGGCGCTCGTCGCCCCGGCGCTGTGGCTGCTGCACGCCAACTCGCTCTACCGCACCTACGGCAACACGTTCGGCGTGCTCTCGGGCGGAGACGACAAGTTCGGCGGCGTGGGCCAGTGGCTGCGTCCCTCCTTCTCCATCGGCAACGCCTACCTCGAGGCCGTGTGGGTGCTCGGGGTGGTGGGTGTGCCGCTCGCCGTGCTGGGTGCCGTGGTGGTGTGGCGCGAGCGCCGGCGGTACGCGGTGGTCGTCGCCGGGGTCGTGGTGGTGGTCGGCTACTTCTTCGCCGTCGCCCGGTACAGCCAGAACTCGCCGCAGTACCACATCTACGCGCTGCCGTTCGCCGCGTTGCTGGTCGGTCTCGGGGTCGCGGCCGCCGCGCCGCGGGTGCCGCTGCTCGCGCGCCGGATCGCGGCGGTGGTGATCGTCGCCGCCTTCGCGGCCGGTAGCCTGACGGTGTTCGTGGGGTCGCTGAGCGACACCAGCGGCACGCTCGGGGTCTGCGCCACGGAGCTCGACGAGGTGTCGGCCCCCGGGGACCTGGTGGTGGTCGACACCACCAGCAACGCTCTCGACAACGGGGTCCCGAACAACTGGCAGGAGCCCGTCGTCTTCTACCGCGCCGACCGCCGGGGCTGGAGCGTCGCCGCCGACCAGCTCGACGCTGCTCGGCTCGCCGCCGACCGGCAGGCGGGAGCGCGGTTCTTCGTCGACGTCGACCCCGCGCTCGTGCCGGCCGGCAGCCCGCTGGCCGGATGGCTCACCGCGAACGCGACGCCGCTGCGGACGTCGGCCGCCGACGGATGCGGCATCTGGGTGTTCCGGTAACACCCCACGCCGGGTAGGCGATCAGAGCAACGGAGGCCATTGCAGTGCAGAGTCGGTCGGGGAACGACCCGGCGTACCCGTCGGTGGAGTCGGAGACGGTGCGTATCGCCGGTCCCGTGACCGCGCCCGTGCCCGTTCAGCCCGACGGGGGTGCAGCCGATCACCGGAGCGCGTCTCAGTACCCTGAGAACGTGGTCGACACGCGCGAAACGGGCAAGCAGCGGTTGAAGCGCCTCCGCGTCGGCCGTGGTCTGGAGCTCAACGCGCTGTCGCTGATGGTCGCCTCGGTGATCACGGCCCTGGTGGGGGTCTTCTTCTGGGCGGTCGCCACCAAGGCGCCCGCGGCCGAGGTCGGCCGCTCGTCCGCGATCATCACCACCGCCACCCTGCTCAGTGCTCTGGCCAGCCAGAACGTCGGCCTGCTGATCAGCCGGTTCCTGCCGGGGGCGGGCCCGCGGTCGAAGAAGCTGGTGCTCGTCGGCTACGCCGCGGCGTCCGGGGTGGCACTGCTGCTCGGGGCCGGGTTCGTGCTGTTCTGGCACAGCAGCCTGTTCGCCTCCGATCTCGAGCGCTACCTGTTCCCCGTGTTCACGATGATCCTGTCGCTGTTCGTGCTGCAGGACTGGGTGCTCATCGGCCTGCGCGCCTCCACGTGGGTGCCCCTGGAGCAGCTGCTCTTCGCGCTCGTGAAGCTCGGCCTGCTCGTGGTGTTCATCGCGCTGTTCCCCGTCGGCGGCATCGTGCTGTCGTGGGTGGTGCCGGCCGGGATCGCCGTGCTGATCGTCAGCTCCATCGTGCTGTTCCGCGCGCTGCCGCGCCGCCCGCCGCCCGAGCCGGGCGCCGCCCAGCTCCCGGGGCGCCGGGGCCTGACCATCATCTTCTTCAGCGAGTACGCCACCGGGATCATGACGGTGGCCGTGCCGATGGCGCTGCCGCTGATCATCGTCGCGCAGCTGGGCACCGAGTCCAACGCGTACTACGCGCTGCCGTGGATGCTCAGCGAGGCGTTCAACATGCTGCTGTGGAACATCAGCTCGTCGTACATGGTCGAGGCCTCCAACGACGGGCCCAAGGCGGCCGCGCTGCTCAGGCGCACCATCCGGCTCAACCTCCTCATCGGTGGGCTCGGCGTGCCGTTCATGCTGATCGGGGCGCCCTGGCTGCTCACGTTCCTCGGCGGGGCCTACGCCGCCGAGGGCTCCACGGTGCTGCGGATCCTCGCCTGCGCCATCCCGTTCCTCGTGATCACCTCGCTCTACAGCACCACGGCGCGGGTCCGCCAGCAGATGGGGCGCGTGGTGGCCATCCAGCTCGGCGCGTCCGTGCTCACGATCGGCCTCGCCCTGATCCTCATCCGCGAGATGGGCATCAACGGCGTGGCGCTGTCCTACCTGATCGCCGAGGTGCTCTGCGCGGTCATCGTCTTCATCCCCCTGATCCGCATCCTGCGCGAGAAGACCCCTGCGGCTCCGGCGGCGAACCCTGAACCGGCTCCGGTGTGAGCCCGAGCGGAGTGACCGGAGTGACATCGATCGGACCGCGGCCCACCGTCAGCGTCGTCGTGCCCTGCTACAAGTACGGCCAGTACGTGCAGCAGACCGTCACGAGCATCCTGCGCAACGAGCGCGTCGACATCGACGTCCTCGTGATCGACGACTGCTCGCCCGACGACTCCTGGGAGGTCGTGCAGGCGCTGCCCCGGTTCGACACCCGCGTCCGGGTGGTGCGCAACGAGCGCAACCAGGGCCTCATCGCCACCGCCAACGACGGCCTCGACCAGGCCGAGGGCGACTACGTGGTGCTGCTCTCCGCCGACGACGCGCTCGCTCCCGGCTGGCTCGACCGCGGCGTCGACCTGCTGGAACGCACCCCGCACGCCACGTTCGTCAAGGGGCCGGTGCGCGTCTTCGAGGGTCCGCACCTGCCCACCCTGCGCAAGCAGCGCGACCTGCGCTCCGTCGTGTGGCCGGGCCGCGACTGGATTGCGAAGAGCTGCGACCAGGGCGTCACCGACGTGCGCTCACCCGAGGTGATCGTGCGCACCTCGGCCCAGCGTCAGGCGGGCGGCTACAACCCGAAGGTGCCCTACAGCTCCGACATGGAGATGTGGCTGCGCCTGGCCAGCCTGGGCGACGTCATCGAGGTCACCGGTCCGGTCTCGGCGTTCTACCGCTTCCACCCCAGCAACATGTCGCGCGGCAAGGACCTGCTCGGCGTCGGCGAGCTCGACAGCAACGACGACGCGTTCGACGAGTGGTACGCCGGCGCGGGCTCCCGGGTCGAGGGCGCCGACGAGCTGCTCAAGCGCGCCCACCGGGCGCTGGCCGTCATGGCTGTCGCGAGGGCGCCGCGGGCGTTCCTGGAGGACCCCCCGATGTTCCAGCGGCTGTGTGAGTTCGCGCTCGAGAAGGACCTGCTCTGGGCGGCGCCCCAGGTCGCGAAGCTGCGCCAGCGGCTCACCTCGCCGCTGGCGGTGCGGGCCCGCGACCGGCTCACCCCCCTCACCGAGGCCGTGGTGCAGACGCGCCGCAAGGTCCCGCACCTGCGGGCCCGGGCCGGCGCCTACACGGCGTGGGTCAACGACCGGCTCGGCACGGCCGACCACGACGCGACCGGAACGAAGGCTCGTCACATGAATGGGGAAGGCCGTTGATCGCCACCGAGGGCATGTGGTGCTGCGAGACCGACCTGGCCGGTGACGGTGCGATCCGGTCGGTGGCCCCCCAAGAACCCGGCCACACCACGGCGCGCGTGCTCGTCCGGCTGCACGGTGAGCCGCTCGGATACGTCACGCTGCCCGCCGTCGACGGCGACGTCGACCGCGAGCAGCTGCTGCGCGTGGTGTGGGCGCGCTGGTCGGCCGACGTCAACGAGCACCTCGTGGACGAGGGGCTCCCGGCGCGCACGGCGCTCGGCCCCGACGACGTGCCGCTGCCCGCCGCCACCGCGTCGTGCCCCAACCACATCGAGGCCGACGAGCCGGTCTCGGTGGTGGTGTGCACCCACAACCGCAGCACGATCCTCACCCGCTGCCTCACCGGGCTGCAGGCGCTGACCTACCCGAACCTCGAGATCATCATCGTCGACAACGCCCCCAGCGACGGCAGCACGCGCGCCGTCGTCGAGAAGGTGATGGCCGAGGACGACCGGTTCCGCTACGTCGTGGAGCCGCGCGCCGGCCTGTCCTACGCCCGCAACAAGGGCCTCGCCACCGCCACGGGGCGCTACCTCGCCTACACCGACGACGACGTGTCGGTGGACGCCGGTTGGATCGAGGGCCTGGTCCGGGGCTTCCGACGCCGCTCCGACATCGGCTGCGTCACCGGCCTGGTGTGCACCGCCAGCGTCAACACCGCCGCCGAGGCCTACTTCGACGCCCGGGCGTCGTCGTGGTCCACCCGGCCCCGGCCGGAGATCTTCGACATGCACGGGGCCCGGCGCGAGGGCGCGCTCTACCCCTACTCCGCCGGCATCTACGGCACGGGCGCCAACTTCGCGTTCGACCGCGAGTTCCTCACCTCCACCCACGGCTTCGACGAGGCGCTGGGCGCCGGCGCCCGCACCCGCGGCGGCGAGGACCTCGACGCGTTCGTCACCACGCTGCTGGAGGGCCGGGCCATCGCCTACGAGCCGTCGGCGATCGTGTGGCACCACCACCGCGCCGGGCGTGACGAGCTGCTGCGCCAGCTCTACGGCTACGGCACGGGCTTCGCGGCGTTCATCGCGAAGACCATCGCCCGCCCGTCCACCCGGTGGGACGTCGTGCAGCGCGTGCCTCAGGGGCTCCAGAAGATCGTGAAGATCCGCTCCGACACCAAGCACGCGCTGGGGGAGCGGATCGAGTCCCCCCGCGGTGCGGCGCTGGTGGAGTTCGCCGGCTACGCGGCGGGCCCGTACCTGTACTGGCGGGCGAAGCGGGACAACCGCAAGCACTAGCCGAGAACTGCCGCGATTTCGTGCGGAAGTACATCGTCCCGGGCCGAGCAGGGGGCAGGATCGAGGGCGTCGTCCAAGGCGAGGCGAAGACGCTGCTCACGGTGCTCGAGACTCGGGGCTCCGACATCACCGATGCTGATCGAACCCGTATCGCCGGATGCCGCGACCCCGAGCAGCTCGACATCCGGCTGCGCCGGGCGACCACCGTGGACTCGGTGGACGAGCTGTTCGGCTGAGCGACCACCTGCGACGAACGGCACTGTCGTCGCACGGGTTGCGACGAGAGGGCCGTCCGTCGGTCGGGTCAGACCGTGACCTCGCCGCGGCCGCGGCGGGTGGCGTCGCTCAGGGCGTCCTCGGACCCCGTCCGGCGGCCCTTCACGTCCACCTCGCGGACCGGGACGGACATGCCGTCCTTCGCGAGGCTCGTGGAGGCGGCCTCCAGCAGGGCGAGGACGCGCAGGCCCGACCAGCCGTCGGTGAGGGGGGCGCGGTTCTCCGAGATGGCGGCGGCGAACTCCACCATCACCGAGCGCAGGGCCTCCTGGTTGGGCAGCGCGGGGGCGACGGTGTCGCCGGTGCGGTAGGACACGGTGGTGCGGCCGCGGGTGTCGGCGTCGAGCTTGCTGGCCTCGGTGAGGTCGACGCCCCGGTCGTGCACCGACAGCTTCTGCACCGGGTTGAGGTCGTCCCACACGACGGTGCGCTGCGAGCCGCCGACGACAACGGTGCGGATCTTGGTGGGGGACAGCCAGTTGACGTGCACGTGGGCCAGCGCGTCGTTCGACAGCCGGATGGTCAGGTGCGCGACGCAGGCGTGGCCGGCGCCGACCGGGTCGGAGCCGTGCGCGGCCACCGAGACGGGGTGCACGTCGTCGGGGAGGATCGCGTCGAAGATCGACAGGTCGTGCGGGGCCAGGTCCCACAGCACGTCGACGTCGGGCTGGACGAGCCCGAGGTTGATGCGCACCGAGTCGAGCCACTGCAGGTCGCCCAGCGAGCCGCCGCGCAGCAGCTCGCGGATGTGGCGCACCGGCGGCGTGTAGACGTAGGTGTGGTCGAGCATGAGGACGCGCTCGTGGCGCTCGGCGGCCTCGACGAGCAGGCGGCCCTCCTCGTAGGTGGGGGCCAGCGGCTTCTCGACCAGCACGTGCTTGCCGGCCTCGAGCGCGGCCATGGCCACCTGGTAGTGGGTGCCCGCGGGCGTCGCGATGGCGACGGCGGACACGGCGGGGTCGGCCAGGACCTCGTCGAGCGAGTTCGAGACCCGCACGGTGGAGTACTCGCCGAGCACCTTCTTCGCCCGCGCCTCGTCGAGGTCGCAGAGGTACTCCAGGTGCAAACCGGGCGTCTGCTGGGCGTTGCGGACGAGGTTCGGCCCCCAGTATCCGGCTCCGACGACGGCGATCCCGATGGCCGGGCTGCTCGTTCCCACGTCCTGCTCCCTCGATCGTCTGGTGTCGCCCGACGGTACCGGGCGGGTTCCGTCGGCCCCGTCATGGGCCGTGCCAGGGCGAGTTCCATGCGATATCACACTCGCGTAACCCGGCCGCGCTATGGTCTGATCAGCCTGCGCAGGGAGGTGGTCGCGTGAAGCATCGACAACCGGACCCCAACGGTGCCCACCCCGATCCAGGGGAGGTACCGGGGATCACGCCGCTCCCGAGCGTGCTCCCGACGGGGTCCCGGGTCCTGCTCCTCAACGCCACGTTCGAGCCGCTCGCGGTGGTCACCGCCAAGCGTGCCGTCGTCCTGATGCTCACCGGCAAGGCCGAGTGCGTCGAAGCCACCATCGACGGCTTCTTCCACTCCGAGAACCTCTCCATCCCCGCTCCCTCCGTGATGCGCCTCTCGCGCTACGTCCGCGTGCCCTACCGCCGGGCCGTGCCCATGACCCGAGCCGGCGTGCTGCGCCGCGATCTGCGCCGCTGCGCCTACTGCGGCCGCAAGGCCGACACGATCGACCACGTGGTGCCGCGCAGCCGCGGCGGCGAGCACAGCTGGGAGAACTGCGTGGCGGCCTGCCGCTCGTGCAACTCCCGCAAGGCCGACAAGCTCCTCGAGGAGATCGGCTGGAGCCTCGCCGAGCCGCCCCGCCCGCCGCACCGCACCGCCGGGGGCGTGCTGGTGTTGGCTGTCGAGCCGCTGCCCGCCTGGGAGCCCTGGCTGGGTGTAGCCGCCTGAGCCGAATGGACTGGGGATCGCTCACCCGAGAGGTCTATTTTCTTACTGTCTGTTTCTAATCCTCTGTAACGGGTTCACGGTGTAGCTCGACTAGGTGACAAGGGCTGCGGCTGACGCGGTGTGGTGACCACCGCAGCCGCTCCGGGCACGGACTGCCCGCTGTCTTGTCCACGCGTTCGAGTACGGGGGAATGCGCGCACCGTGTCGATAGATCTGAGCTGTCCCAGCGAGCAGGCCGACGACGGTGGTCTCGGTCGGTTCGGGGTACTCGCCGGCCCGCTGACCGAGCCGCCGGATGGGCCCTACCGGGTCCGGTTCCAGAGGCTGCACACCGCGGGCGGTCGCGGGCGGGCCATCCGCACCGGTCTCATCATCACGCTCAACGTGGCGGTCGAGGTCGCGTTCGTGCTGTGGCTGCTCTCGCCCGACCACCATCCGGACTTCGACAACCCGTGGCAGATCAACGTGGCCAACGTCTTCGTGATCGGCGCGGTCACGCTCGTCGAGGGCATGCGGCTGATCAACGTGTTCTCGCTGTCGCTGGCCTCATTGCTGGCGCGCGATCCCGTGCCGGTGATGCCCGACCCGTCGCTGCGCGTGGCGTTCCTGACCACCATCGTCCCGGGCAAGGAACCGCTGGAGATGGTGCGCACCACGCTGCGGGCCGCCCGGCGCATCCGCTACGAGGGCCGCCTCGACGTGTGGCTGCTCGACGAGGGCGACTCGGACGAGGTGCGTGAGATGTGCGCAGCCGAGGGCGTGCGCCACTTCAGCCGCAAGGGCGTCGAGCAGTACAACCAGGCCCACGGGGCGTTCAAGGCCAGGACCAAGCACGGCAACTACAACGCCTGGCTCGACGCCCACGGCTACCGCTACGACGTGTTCATGTCGGTGGACCCCGACCACGTGCCCACCCCGGACTACGCCGACCGGATGCTCGGCTACTTCCGTGACCCCGACACCGCGTTCGTCGTCGGCCCGCAGTGCTACGCCAACGTCGACAACTTCGTCACCCGCGCCGCGGAGTCGCAGCAGTTCCCGTTCCACTCGGTGATCCAGCGGGCGGGCAACGCCTACGGCGTCGCGATGCTCGTGGGCACGAACAACGCCGTGCGCATCGACGCGCTGGGCTGCGTCGGCGGCCTGATGGACTCCATCACCGAGGACTTCGCCACGGGCCTGGCGATCCACTCGCGCCGCAACCCCGAGACGGGTGGCCGCTGGCGCTCGGTCTACACCCCCGATGTGGTGGCGGTCGGCGAGGGCCCGTCGTCGTGGACCGACTACTTCAGCCAGCAGCTGCGCTGGTCGCGCGGCGCGTTCGAACTGCTGCGCGGCCCGTTCTGGCGGCGGCTGCACCGCCTGTCGGGCCTGCGCCCGCTGCACTACGTGCTCATCGCCACGTTCTACCCGTCGATGGCGCTGGGCTGGGTGCTCGGGCTGATCAACGCCACCCTGTACCTGACGCTCGGCGCATCGGGCATCGTCGTGCCGCCCACGGTGTGGCTCGCCCTCTACGTCGACGCCACGCTGTTCCAGCTGTGGGTCTACGTGCGCAACCGCCGCCACAACGTCAGCCCGTTCGAGGACGAGGACTCGCCGGGCCTGCGCGGCATGGTCATGAGCGTGCTGGCGTCGCCGATCTACGCCGCGTCGCTGCTCGCGACGGTCCTGCGGATGCCGGCGAGGTTCGTCGTCACGGCGAAGGACGCGGCCAGTACCCGCGACTCGCTGCGCGCGTTCTGGCGGCACCTGATCTGGGCGCTGCTGCTGGTCGGGGCCATCGTGGTCGCCTTCTGTGAGGGCTACGCGAACGTCGACGTGCTGATGTGGCCGGTCTTCGCGTTGCTGATCACGATCACCCCGCTCCTGGTGTCCTGGCTGGAGTCGGCACCCGAGGCGGTCGAGCCGGCTCCAGCCGGCACTGATGCGCCGTCCCCACACTCGGAGGTCCGGCCCGATCCCGTCGCGGAGATCGGGACCGGGATCACGGCCGAGTCGATGTCCGGGTCCGCCGCCGTGCCGGAGTTCGCCCCCGGCGATCTGGAGAGTGTCTCGTGAAGTCCCTCGTGCAGAGCCGTGTCCGCGGTGTCGTGCGCTGGATCCGCACCCGCCGCAAGCTCGTCACCCTGGTCACGCTGCCGACCTTCCTGCTGGCGGTGAACGTGCCCCCCGCGGTCGCGTTGGTGGCCGACTTCGAGCACGACCAGCTGATCCACAGCGCCGACTACACGGCGCAGTACGGCCGCTGGGACGTCATCGACCTGCCGGAGGACCTGCAGGTCAACGCGATCCACGCGGCCCTGCTGCCCACCGGCAAGCTGCTGATCGTCGCGGGCTCGGGCAACGACCAGGCCAGCTTCGACGCCGGCACGTTCCGCACGCTGCTCTACGACCCCGCGGGCGGCCAGTCGCGGCTGATCCCGACGCCGTCGGACCTGTTCTGCTCCGGTCACGCCTTCCTGCCCGACGGCAAGCTGCTCGTCGCGGGCGGCACGCAGCGCTACGAGGTGCTCGACGGCAAGGTCACCAAGGCGGCCGGCGGCATGGTCGTCAAGAACGAGAACCCCGACAAGGGGCACGCGTTCGAGAAGGGCACCGAGTTCGTGGCGCCGGACGGGCGCAAGTACAAGGCCACGACGGCGTTCACCGTCCCGCCCGCGGTCAAGACGATCATCCCCGAGGGCGCGAAGGTCACCCCGAGCCAGACCACGGTGTTCGTGGAGTCCGAGACGGACGGCCCCGCGGGCGTCACCGCGAAGGCCGCCCAGTACACGATCACCGGCCTCGCCGGTCCGGATGCGAACAACCTCTACGGGCTCGCGCAGAAGCTGACGCTCGACAAGCAGGACTTCCAGGGCATCGCCGACACCTACGAGTTCGACCCGGTCGCCGAGCGCTACGTCAAGGTCGGCGACATGGTGGAGAAGCGCTGGTACCCGTCGCTGGTCGGGCTGCCCGGCGGCGACGTGCTCGCCGTCTCCGGGCTGGACGGCACCGGCACGATCCTGCCGGGCCAGAACGAGGTGTTCGACCCGTCCACGAAGCGCTGGACCGAGCGCCCCGACCTGTTCCGCTACTTCCCCACCTACCCCGCGCTGTTCCAGACCGCGGTGCCCGGCCGCCTGTTCTACTCCGGCTCCAACGCCGGCTATGGCCCCGCCGACGCCGGGCGCGTGCCGGGCTTCTGGAATCTGCAGGGCAACACCTTCGAGCCGGTCACCGGGCTGCGCGACCCCGACCTCATGGAGACCAGCGGGTCGGCGTTCGCCGGGCCCGTCCAGGGCCAGAAGGTGATCGTGGTCGGTGGCGGCGGGGTGGGGGAGTCCAACCGCTCCACCACGCGCATCGACGTCATCGACCTGAAGGCGTCGAAGCCCACCTTCACCCCCGGCCCGGGCCTGCCCGCCCCCACGCGCTACCCCAACGTGGTGCAGCTGCCCAACGACGACCTGCTGATCAGCAACGGGTCGCGCGACTACCGGGGCAAGGGCCAGAGCGACCTGTTGCTGGCCAGCCTCTACCACCCGTCGACGAACACGCTGAGCCCCGCCGCCGACCCCACCGTCGGCCGCGACTACCACGCCGAGGGCATCCTGATGCCCAACGGCCAGGTCATGACGCTCGGCGGCAACGCGCTGTTCTCCGACCCCACCGACACCAAGACGGCCAAGTTCGAGAAGCGGCTGGAGATCTACACGCCGCCGTACCTCTTCCACGGTCCGCAGCCGGTGATCACCACGGCGCCGACGGAGGCGAAGCTCGGCACGTCGATGGCGGTGACCACACCGGACGCGGGTGCGATCGCGGCGGCCCGGCTGATCCGCCCGAGCGCGGCCACCCACGCTACCGACCTCGAGCAGCGCTCGGTGATCCTCCCGGTCGCGAAGGGGTCCGGTGGTGCGCTCGACCTGCGGATACCCGGCGACCCGACGATCGTGCCGCCCGGCTACTACATGCTGTTCCTCGTCGACAAGGCCGGCGTCCCGTCGGTGGCGAAGTGGGTCCACGTCACGTGATCGGCAAGAATGTGCGCCCATGAGGCCCCGCCGCCGTCCCACCGCCCTGCTCCTGGGCGCCACCGTCGGCGTGGTCGTCGCGATCGTGGCCGTTCTGGCGTTCACCACCGCGGTGGACGTCTCGCCCGCCGCACCGGTGCAACCGACCGCGCTCGCCGGGCCGCTGCCCTCTCCGTCGGGGTTCTTCGTCGATCCCGGGACGCCCGCCGCCCGCCAGCAGCAGCAGTGGGCGGCCGAGGGCCGCACCGACGACGCCCGCCGCATCGGCGAGATCGCGGCACAGCCCGTGCCGGACTGGCTGACGCAGCCCACCAGCCAGGTCGGCGCCGAGGTCACCCGCTACGTCGGGCTGGCGCGGGCGGCGAAGCAGCGCCCGCTGTTCGTGCCGTACTTCGTGCCGGGCCGCGACTGCAGCAGCTACTCCGCGGGTGGTGCGAAGGACGCGGCCGACTACCGGAGATGGATTCGGGAGGTCGCGGGCGCGTTGAACGGGGCGGCCGCCACCGTCGTCCTCGAACCGGACGCCGTGCCGCACGAGATATCCGGGTGCGGCCGCGTCGAGGGCCGGGCCGAGCTGTTGACCGACGCCGTCTCCGTCCTGAAGGCGGCCGGGCCGGTGACCGTGTACCTCGACGCCGGCAACCCCGGCTTCGTCACCGACACCGGCGCCCTCGCCGACGCGCTGAAGCGCAGCGGCGTCGCGCAGGCCGACGGCTTCGCCCTCAACGTGGCCAACTTCTACCCCACCCCCGAGGTCGTGACCTACGGACGTGCGGTGTCGGCGGCGGTCGGGGGCAAGCCGTTCGTGGTGGACACCAGCCGCAACGGCAACGGCCGACCCGACGGCAACACCGTCAACGGCGCCCCGTCGTTCTGCAATCCGCCCGGCCGTGCGCTGGGCGAGGTGCCCACCACGACGACGGGTGAGGCGTCCGTCGACGCGTACCTGTGGATCAAGCGGGTGGGGGAGAGCGACGGCGCCTGCCGCCCCGGCGAGCCGGAGGCCGGGCAGTGGTGGGCGGACTACGCCCTGGCGCTGGTGCCGAAATAGCAGCCGCCGGGACCGTGTTCCCGACGTCGACTCGATAGGCTGGGCTATTTGCGCGCCCGGTTCGCGGGCGAATGGCCTAATCCGGTCGAGGTCGCCCGACATGCTGTAACGCGGCACGTGAGTTCACCGACGTGATAGTCGAACTCCCCAGCCGGATTCTTTCGCCCCATCGCTTTCCAACCTTCGCGACCGCAGCTACCGCACCCACGATGACGTCGATGTGGAGCGTCCAGGAATGACTTCCTGGACGCCGTACTTCCGTGACCGTCGGAAGAGGATGCGGTCGTGCTCATCCGTTCTTCCCGACGCTCGTGGCCTTTCTCCCCAAAGGTACGAGCCGCGGGACACCGAATGTGGAGCGCCGACCATGACCAGCATCGAGGACAGTCGGATCCCTGCGGATCTCCTGCCCGACGATCCTGCCCCGGAGTGCCCCGATCCTCCTGCGCCCGTACCGCCCCGGATCAGCGTCGTCGTCCCGACCCTCAACGAGTCGCACGACATCGGCTGGGTTCTGGCCCGCCTCCCGCGGGACCTGCACGAGGTGATCCTCGTCGACGGGCGCTCGGTCGACGGCACGGCGGACGTCGTGAAGGGCTCACGGGTCGCGGTCGGGGCCGGTTCGAGCGACCTCCCGACCGTTCGCCGGTTGGGCAACCAGGTCCTCACCTTCGCGGCGAACCTCGTGTACCGCCAGAGTTGGCGCGAGCTCTGTTACGGCTATGCAGCGTTCTGGGTGGACGTGCTGCCGCTGCTCGACGTCGCCGCGCTCGCGGAGGCGCCGGGCCAGGAGAACGGCATCGGCCACGGCCACGGGTTCGAGATCGAGGCCGTGCTCTTCTGTCGGGCGGCGCGCGCGGGCCTGCGGGTCGCCGAGGTGTTCAGCTTCGAGCACGAGCGCCGCAGCGGGATGTCCCACCTGTCGACCTGGGGGGACGGCGTGCGGGTGCTCCGTGCGCTGGTCCGTGAACGGCGCTACCGGAGCCCGGTCACGGCGGAACGGCGACGGCGTCGACCCCCGGCGGTTACCGGGCCGTCCGTACCCGTGCCGTCCGCGCGGATCGGCGGCCTCGCATGAACGCGATCCCCGAGCCCCGCTCGACCCCGGACGCCATCACCCCGGAACGCGGTGACGCCGGGGACGGTGCCTCACGGGTCCTCTACTTCATCACCTCCTACGGCACCGGCGCGCAGCTCCAGCGCCTCTTGAGGACGCTGCTGACCGGTGACCCGGACTGCGCGGTCGTGATCCACCACGACCGCTTCCAGGCCGATCTGGACCTCGGGGACCTGGCCGACCACGACGACGTGCACGTGCTCACGAGCGACGAGCCGATCGTGTGGGGTGACCTGTCGCTGGAACAGGCCCGCTGGCGGGTGTTCGAGTGGTCGTTGCGCCACATGGAGTTCGGTTGGATGGTCCTGCTCTCCGAGCAGGACTACCCGCTGGTCCCGATCCGCGACATCACCGACGGTCTCCGCCGCTGCGGGGCCGACGCGCTCATCGAGGCCGTTCCCATCGAGCAGATCGACGATCCCCACCATCTCCGCGAGCTCCGTCCCCACCACCGGCTGGACTGCCGCCGCCGCTACGAGTACCGCTACCAGGTCGTGCCCCGCCTCGGCCTGACCGACGGCTGGCCGGATCAGGCCCGGACGGCGTCCCGTCACCTGCGCCGGGCCCTCTACTTCACGGTGAACGCGGTGCAGAAGAAGGTGGTCCTCTACTCCTTCCACGACAAGCTGGGCATGGGTACCAAGGTCGGGGTCCGCTCCACACGGCCGCCGTTCGACGCCAACTTCCCCTGCTGGTACAGCTCGGCCTGGTTCGCCCTGTCACGGAGGGCGGTGCGGTCCGTGGTCGCGTTCGTCACCGAGAACGAGGACTTCGTGGAGCACTACGAGGACACGATCATCCCCGTCGAGTCGGCGACCGCCACGATCGTCTGCAACGACCCGGGTCTGCGGGTCGCCCGCCGTTCCCTGCACTACGTCCGGTGGAGCGACCGCGGATCGGGCAGACCCGACGTCCTCACGGCCCACGACGCCGGTGAGCTGCTGCGCTCGGGCTTCTACTTCGCGCGCAAGCTGGACCTGGTGACCGAGCCCGAGCTGTTCGACATCCTCGATCGGACCGTTCTCGCGGAGCCGGTGGCGGAGAAGGCTGTCGAGCACGCCTCGGCCGACAGTGGCGGATGACCGCCGGAACGGCTGCGACGTCCCGTCACCTGGAGTTCAACGCGCTCGCCATGATGGTGACAACGGCGTCGACCTCGGTGCTGGGGATCGCCTTCTGGGCCGCGGCGGCCCGCTTCTACACACCGGCCGAGGTCGGCCGGGCGTCGGCGACCCTCTCGACGGCGACGATGCTGGCGGCGTTCGCGAGCCTGAACCTGGGCAACGTCTACGCTCGCTTCCTCCCGGGTGCGGGGCCCCGGTCCCGGCAGTTCGTGATGGCCGGGTACGGCGTCACCGTGGTCGCCGCGGTGCTGCTCGGAACCGGGTTCCTGCTCCTCGGCCCGACCACGCAGATGCTCGTGACGCCCAGCGACCATGTGCTGTTCCCGGTGCTGGTCGTCGTCCTCACGATCTTCCTGCTGCAGGACTTCGTCCTCGTCGCGCTGCGGGCCGCCGCGTGGGTGACGGTCGAGAACGTGGCCTTCGCCGTGGTGAAGCTGGCGCTGCTCGCCTTCCTGGCCGGCGCGACCGTGAGCAACGGGGTGGTCGTCGCGTGGGCCGCTCCGGCCGCCGTGGCCGTCGGCGTCATCGCCCCGATCCTGTACTTCCGCATGCTGCCGAACCGGCAGCCGCTCGCGGGCGGCACGGGCGGTCAGCCGCCGGGGCGAGGTGAGCTGGGGCGGTTCTTCGCGGCCGAGTACGCGACGGGGGTGGCGGCGAACATCGTGCCGGTGCTGCTGCCGTTGATCGTGCTGACCAGGCTCGGCCCCGAGGCCAACGCCTACTACGCGGTCCCGTGGATGATCAGCACGGCGTTGAACCTGCTGGTGTGGAACGTCGCGTCCTCCTTTCTGGTGGAGGCCTCGCACGACGAGCGGGCCACGGGCGCGCTGATCCGCCGCGCGCTGCGACTCTCCTGCGCCGTGGGCGTCGGCGGGTCGGTCGCCGTGATCATCTCGGCGCCGTGGGTGCTGTCCGTTCTCGGAGGTGCGTACGCCGCCGAGGGCACCGCGGTGCTGCAGTTCATGGCGGCGGCGGCCCCGTTCACGGTGATCATCACGACGTACACGACGCTGGCCCGGATCCGCCGCAGGATGGCGCAGGTCGTCGTCGTGCAACTGGCGACGGCGGCCATCGTGATCTCCCTGGCCTTCCTTCTGGTCGACGGGCTCGGTATCACCGGCATGGGCGTCGCCTACCTCGCGGGCGAGGCACTGGTGACCGCGTTCGTCCTGGTGTCGTTGGTGCGCGGCTCCCGCCATGTGTCCCCTGTGCAGCGATCGTGAAGCGAATGACGAGAGGTGCCGCCATGCTGGCTGGGGAACTGACCCGGGGTCGCCGGGTGATGCCGGACGGGATCACGATCTATCCCGTCGAGCGGTTGGGCAACCAGCTCTTCCAGTACGCCGCCGGCCTGGAGCAGGCGCGCAGGCTGCAGGTGCCGCTCTACGTCAACAGGGCGTTCTACCTGGAGGAGGCGGCGGCGAAGCGGCGGGTGTACTCGCTCGACTACCAGCTCGACGCGTTCGACAGCGGCATCGTCGACCCGGTCGGGGAGGAGTACCACCGGCCGATCTTCTACGGCCTGCCCCCTATCCGGACGGTGGAGTCCTTCCACCGGAGGATCGGGTCGAGGCTGCCCGGGCCGGGGTCGCGGATCTTCGGCGAGCGCTCGTTCGGCTACGACCCCCGCATCCACGACGTCGTGCCGGGAACCACGTTGCTGGGGTTCTTCCAGTCGTGGCGGTACTGCACCACCGTCGTCGAGGAGGTGCGCCGTCGGATGGCCGCGCTGACCGCTCCATCCGCCTGGTATGCGGCGATGTGCGAACAGCTGAGACCGGGCGACGGGTCGGTCGTCCTCAACGTCCGGCGATCCGACTACCTGCTGCCCAGGCAGCGGGCGGTGCACGGTGTGGCCACCCGCTCCTACTACGAGCGGTCGCTGCGCCTCGTCCGCGGTCTCGGCGTCACGGGTCCGGTGTTCGTCATGAGCGAGGCGCTGGACGACGTGATGCGCGAGTTCGAGGGGATCTCGGACCTCGTCCCGATCCAGCCCCCTCCCGGCACCGATCCGATGGAGCTCATCCTCCTGCTGGCCCGCGCGGACGCCCTGGTTGCGGCGAACAGCTCGTTCAGCTGGTGGGGTGGCTTCCTCGGCGAGCGGCCCGGCCGGCCCGTCGTCGCACCCCGGCCGTGGTTCACGTTGAAGCGGATCGACTCCGACGACCTGTTGATGCCGGACTGGATCACGTTGGACCGCGAGGACCACCCCGATCCGGCGGGTGCCGTGTCCGTCCCCGCCCAGGCCCGATCGTCTCGTCCACTCGACTCCGAGGAGCACATCCGTGTCTGACCGGACCGCGCTCGTGACAGGTGGAGCGGGCTTCATCGGCTCACGCCTGTCCCGTGACCTGGTGGCCGCGGGTTTCGACGTCGTGGTTGCCGACGTGCTCCACCCGCAGGTGCACGCCGAGCCGGGATGGCCCGCCGCGCTGGCCCCCGGCGTCCGTCCCTACCCGGTCGACGTCACCAGCCCGACGCAGTGCGACGCGCTCGTCCGTCTGATGCGCCCGGACCTCGTTGTGCACCTCGCTGCGGAGACGGGTACCGGCCAGTCGCTCACGGAGGCGAGCCGGCACGCGCTGGTGAACGTCGCCGGCACGGCACAGATCCTCGACGCCTTCACCCGCACCGGCCACGTACCGGAACACATCGTCCTCACCTCGAGCCGGGCGGTGTACGGCGAAGGCCGCTGGGCGACCGTCGCGGGGACGCCGTTCTACGCCGCCACCCGCGGGACCGCGCAACTCGACGCCCACGAGTGGAACCCCACCGACCGCGACGGCACGCTCGCCGGAGCGGTGCCGTGCCCGCACCGCGCGGAGGACACCGAGCCCCGGCCGTCGAACGTCTACGCGGCCACCAAGCTCGCCCAGGAGCACCTGCTCGGTGCGTGGACCAGCGCGATGGGATCCACGTTGTCGATCCTGCGGCTGCAGAACGTCTACGGCCCGGGCCAGTCGCTCAGCAATCCCTACACCGGCATCGTCAGCCTGTTCGCGACGCGCGGCCTCCGCGGCGAGGCGATCGAGGTCTACGAGGAGGGGGGCATCCTGCGGGACTTCGTGTACATCGACGACGTCGTGCGCGCGATCATGCTGTGCGTCGACCGGCCCGACACCGGGCTGTTGCTGACCGACATCGGTTCGGGCAACCGGGTCAGCCTGCTGGAGGTCGCCGAGTTCGTCGCCGAGCGGACGGGATCACCGGCCCCGGTCCTCTCGACCCGGTACCGTCCCGGTGACGTACGCGCCGCGTCCGCCGACATCGACCACGCGGGCAAGGCCCTCGGCTACATGCCGGAGGTGGATGTGCGGTCCGGTCTGCAGCTGCTGTTGAACTGGATCCAGGACATCCATGACCGCAACTAGCAGGGAATCCCGCGGGGCGGGCGGGCCCCGGCACGCCGCTCCGGCTCCCGTTCCGCGCCCGCGCGGTCGCCACGCGGCGCCGGTTCCGGTGCCCCGACCTCGTAGGTCGGTCGATCCCGTCACTCGCCCCATCCCGCGGGTCGCGCCCACGACGGCGATCCCCCACGGGGAGACCGCGACGACGGCGATCCCGTTGGTCGACACCGCCACGTCGGCTTTCCCGGTCGTCGACACGGCCACGACGGCGATCCCCGTGGCCGGGGTCGCCACCGAGGCGATCCCCGCACGGCACACCGCGGCCGAGCCCGTCACCGATCGGTTCCCGGTCGTCGCGCCACCGGCTCCGTCTCTCTCTACCCGGGCCGACGTCGTGGTGCTCGCCGTCGCCTCCGGGGTGGCCGTCGCCGCACCCGCCCTGGCGTCGGCCGCGGTGTCCCTACCCGGCCGGCCCGTACTCGCGGTGCTCTTCATGCTGGTCGTTCCCGGAGTGCCGGTCGCCTTGTTCCTGCGACTGCCCGACCGGCTCCTGTCCGCGAACATCGCCCTCGGCGTAAGCCTGGGCGCGAACCTGCTCGTCGCCACCGCGGTGCTGCAGGCCGGGTGGTGGCACCCGGTCCCGGCGTCGTGGGCGCTGACGGCCGTCGCGCTCGCCTTCGCCGTCGCGGTGGGCCGCCGCATGCTCGCCACGGGAGTCGCACCGGCCGTCCGGCCGGCGGCCGACCCGTCCCGTGTCCGCTTCCGCCTGGTCACGTCGTTCGTGCTGGTCGTGGCCATGACCGTGTGGGCCATCGGCGTCCACGAGACCGACCTGAACGCGGCCGGCCTGCTCGGGGTGGCCACGGCCGTCGGCTGGAAGTACGTGGTCGCGCTGGCGATGCTGATGTCGGTGGCCGCGGCGGCGCTGCTCCGCAGGCAGCTGGACGCCGCGGTGCTGGCCGCGTGCACGGTCCTGGTGACGCTCGCCCTGTACGGCTTCGTCAACATCGCCGACGGCCAGGCGAGCGTGGCCACGGGGTGGCTGCACGTCGGGTTCATCCACTACATCACCGACAACGGCCATGTCCTCGCGTCCTACGACGCGCGGTTCAGCTGGCCCGGCTTCTTCGCGGCGGGTGCTCAGCTGGTGGCGCTCGCCGGGGTGCCGGACGCGCGTCCGTTCCTCCTGCTCTCCCCGGTCGTGTTCAACCTGCTGAGCCTGCTGGCCGTGTTCCTCATCGGGCGGTCGGTGACATCGAGCCCGCGCTGCGCGTGGCTCACGGTCTTCGTCGTCCTGTGTACGAACTGGTATCAGCAGGACTACTTCGCTCCGCAGGCCGTCTGTTACGTCCTGTACCTCGTGGTCGTCGCGACGCTCCTGTGGTCCTCCACCCAGTGCCCGACGTCCGCTGTCGGAGCCCGTGGCGTAGGCCGCGCGCTCGAGATCGCGCGACGGGTGCCCGCCCGGCCGCCCGGCGTCACGAGCGGGGCGAGCCTCGGTACGGGGGCCACGCTGCTCGTCATGGGTGCGGCCACCGTGGTGAGCCACCAGCTGACCCCGGTGGCGGTGATCATCGCGTTGGTGACGTTCGTGGTGTGCGGGGCCACCCGCTACCGATCGTTGTGGATCATGATCGTCCTGCTGATGGTCGCCTGGTACAGCTACGGGGCCACCGACTTCATCTTCGGGCACCTCGGAGAGGTGATCGGTGATGTCGGGCAGGTGCAGAACACGATCAGCAGCGCCGTCACGGACCGGTTGACGGGCAACCCCGTCTACCTCTACGCCCAGCAGACGAGGATCGGCTGGTCGGGTGCGTTGTTCGGCGTCGCGCTCCTCGGTGCCTGGTTCGTCCGGCGGCGGCGGGACGCGGTACTCGTCGTGGGGCTCGCGGTGGGGCCGTTCACGCTCATGCTGCTCCAGAGCTACGGCGGCGAGGTCCTGATCCGGTGCTTCCTCTACGCCGCGCCGTTCCTCGCGACTCTGGCGGTGGTCGGCGCACGCGGCGTCGTCCACGCGGTGCGGGAGCGGACCGGACGCCGGCGGGCCGGAGACCGCACGGCGTCGCGTCCCGTGGTGGGCGTACCCGTGATCGCGTTGACCGCTGTAGCGCTGACGGTGATGTCGCTCGCGCTGACGTTCACGCGCGGCCTCAACGTGTCGTTCGAGCGCAACCCGGGCGGGCTGCTGGCGGGCTCGGACTTCCTCCTCGACCGGATCCCGACCGGGGCTGCGGTGGGGACGCTGCGCTTCCCGGGCATCCTCCCGTACCGGCGGCTGGGCGACTACTCGGCGCTGTCGCTGGAGGAGCGGTTCTGCGGGGTACCGGAGGTCGAGTGCGCGATCAAGGACCGGCCCGAGTTCATCCTCGTCACGACGACGCAGGACCGGATCGGTGAGCTGCAGTCGGCTCTGCCGAGGGGCTGGACCATCACCATCGCCGACGAACTGATCGCGAGGGGCCTCTACACGAAGGTCTTCGTGAACCGCGACGTCGAGATCCTCAAGATCACGGGCGAGAGGTAGGCATGCTGGAGTTCCTCGTGGGGTGGCTGGGCCTCGCGGTGCTGAGCGTCGCGTGTGTAGCAGCGGGAGCAGCCGACGTGACCAGGGAACGTGTGCACGACGAGGCGGGCCGCCCCCGTGGCTCGAGGCGGACGCTGCGGGCGATGACGATGGCGACGGCCGTGCTGGGCCTGGCCGGGCTCATCCTGACGGTGCTGCGACTCGCGGCGTTCGCATGACCCCCGGAGGGGGATCGGGGGCGTAGACGGCCACCCAATCGACCTCCAGGCGGGTCGTGTCGGGTGTGCCGGCGACGGGGCACACGACCTGGTCCTTGCGGCAGCCGTCGCCCTGGGCCTGGATCGCCATCCACATCGGGATCGACGGCACCCCCGCGTCCTCGACGGTGGTCCAGACCCTCCCGTCGAGCGTGTAGGACACCTGGCCGGGCATCCACTCGACCCCCACCGTGTGCCACGTGCTGAAGTCACCGGGCACCTCGCGCTGGATCTGTGAGTTCTCGGCGCTGTAGTGCAAGGTGGCGGTGGCGGCGTCGCGGATCCCCCCGCCGTCCTCGGCGAAGTCGATTTCCGGCGGCCAAACGGGTTCCTCGGGCCACAGCAGGATCGCGTAGGTGATGTCGTCGCTGCGGTCCACCCGGAACCGCACCAGCCACTTCCCGTAGGTCTGGGCCACCTTGTAGTTCGAGACCCCGCCGGTGGTCCACAGATCGCCGACCCGGGTGCCTTCGAGAACGAGTCTGCCGTCGGCCACCACGACCTGGTCCAGAGCCCATTTCGTGCGCGGATCGTTTCCTGGGCTCCCCTCGTACGGCCCCCATTCCTGGCGGAGCGCAGGCCCGGTGAAGTCGTCGACGAAGATCTGCTTCCAACCGGGCAACGTCGCGGGGGGCGGAGCCTCCCCGGACGGGTAGGGGGAGTCCGACGCGACGAGTAACGCCACCGCGACCGCCGGTACGGCGGCGATCGCAAGGACCCGCCGTACGGAACGGTTCACGGGGAGACCCTACGGGGTGGAAAGACAGGGATCTGTGGCCGTCTCGCAAGCGTCGCGCGGCCGGATCGGCTGGGAGACTCGACGGCGTGTCCCGCCTCCTGGTCGCTGCCCTCGCACTGGCGTTGATCGCCGGCTGCTCGGAGGCGCCCACGAGCGTGCTGTCGCAGACCGACCTGTTCGTCGACCCCACCTCCCCGGCCGCGACGCAGGCCGCCGAGTGGCAGGCGGCCGGCCGCACCGCCGACGCGGAGAAGATGCGCGTGATCGCCGCCCAGCCCATCGCACAGTGGCTGACCTCGCCGACCGGCCAGCAGGCCCCGGTGGTGGCCGACGAGGTGCGGCGGGCGCGCGCGGCCGGTAGGACGCCCTTCTTCGTGGCCTACCACGTGCCGTTCCGCGACTGCGGCAGCTTCTCCGGCGGGGGCGCCACCTCGTCGGACGACTACCGCGCCTGGATCCGCGAGGTGGCCGGCGCCCTGGACGGCGGCCCGGCCCTGGTCGTCCTCGAACCGGACGCCGTCGCGCACGAGGTGACCGGGTGCGGGCGCTCCGCCGACCGCTCCGCCCTGCTCGCCGACGCCATCGGGGTCCTCGACGGTGCCGGCGCCGAGGTCTACCTCGACGCCGGCAACCCCGGCTTCGTCACCGACCCCGCCCGGATCGCCGACGCCCTGCGCCGCAGCGGGGTGGAGAGGGCGGCCGGCTTCTCGTTGAACGTCGCCAACTTCTGGCCGACGCCCGACGTCGTCGCGTACGGGAAGGCCGTGTCCGCGGCGCTGGGCGGCGCGCACTTCGTGGTGGACACCAGTCGCAACGGCAACGGCCGCCCTGACGGCGAGACGGTGGACGGCGGACCGGCCTTCTGCAACCCCCCGGGCCGGAAGCTGGGCCAGGCCCCGACCCAGTCGACGGGCGAGCCGCTCGTCGACGCGTACCTGTGGGTGAAGCGGGTGGGGGAGTCGGACGGCTCGTGCCGCCCCGGCGAGCCGGCGGCGGGGCAGTGGTGGCCGGACTACGCCCTGGGGTTGGCCGGGTAGAGCGCGACAGCGCTGTGTGACCGCCATTTCCGATATGTGGAGGAATTGCGACATACAGGACGAGTCATGGTGTGCCGACTGGGCCGCCAGGGTTGGGCGCTCGCGACTGTGATTACGTACCGCGACGGGTCTCCTCGTCTGCGTAACAGTTTCCGGGCCTGCATCGAATGGTGGATGTCGGTCCTGGAACACTCGCTTCCCCGTCCCCAGCAGGCCGAGTGTCGACGTTGACGTGCCTTTCCGTCCCCCGGAGGTGTTCTTGATCAGCAATTACCATGTCGTCACGCAGGTCCTCGCACTGGATCCTGCACGTGCGGTGCGTCAATTGATTTCGTCCGGTTTGTTCGGCCATCACGTGATGTACGAACGGGGTGGCCGCTACCATCTCGCCGGGCTGGCGCAGGGCGAGATCGTGGTCGACGCCCGGCGGGTGCGGTCCACCCGCACCGCCGACGGGTCGTGCGCGGAGACGAGCTGGTCCGGCACCCCGTGGGCCGGGATCACGGCGGCGATCGAGCGCGTCGGGGTCGAGGGTGCGCGGGTCTACGGGTTCGCCTGCTTCGACCTGGCCGCGCAGATCGGCACCGGCGCACCGCCCGCCGACGGGGACGAGACCCTCGCCCACATGATCGTTCCGGGCCTCGAGGTCGAGCTCGGCGCGGGGCGTGCCGTGGTGCGCGCGGTGGAGCCCGCGCTCCTGGACGCGGTGGCCCGCGTGCTCGCCGCACCCGACACCCTCGCCGACCCGCTGGCCTCGCCCGTCGACGTGCGTGTCGGCAGCGACCGGTACCGGGAGGGCGTGGAGTCGGCGGTCGGCGACATCGCCGGCGGCCGGATGCAGAAGGTGATCCTCTCGCGCTCGGTGGTCGTCGACTTCCCCGTCGACATCGCCGCCACCTACGAGCTGGGTCGCTCCCGCAACACCCCCACCCGCTCGTTCCTGCTGGACCTGGGCGGCTGGGTCGCGGCCGGCTTCAGCCCGGAGAGCCTGGTGGAGGTGAGCGCGGACGGCGCGGTGTCGACGCAGCCGCTCGCGGGCACCCGCGCGTTCACCGGCGACGCGGCGCTCGATGCGAAGCTGCGCGCGGAGCTGGTGTCGGACCCGAAGGAGATCTTCGAGCACGCCACGTCGGTGAAGCTCGCGGTGGACGAGGTCACCGAGATCGCGGTTGCGGGCTCGACGCGGATCACCGAGTTCCTGGCCGTCAAGCAGCGCGGCAGCGTGCAGCACCTGGGTTCCCGCGTGATCGGCGACCTGCAGGACGGCAGGACGGTCTGGGACGCGCTCGGCGCGGTGTTCCCCGCCGTGACGGCGTCGGGGATCCCGAAACGCCCCGCCTACGACGTGATCAGCGAGCTGGAGGACGGAGCGCGCGGCCTCTACGCCGGCACCGTGTTCATGCTCGACACCGACGGCGCGCTGGACGCGGCGCTGGTGCTGCGCGCGATCTACCAGCGCGACGGGCGTACCTGGCTGCGGGCGGGCGCGGGCATCGTCGGGGCGTCGCGGCCCGACCGCGAGTACGAGGAGACCTGCGAGAAGCTCACCAGCGTCGCGCCGTACGTGGTGCGTGCCTCGTGACGACGGCGACGAGCACGAAGCTCGCCCCGCTCACCGTGCCCGGTGACGTGCACTCGGTGGTGACGCGGTGGCGGCAGGTCGTCGCGGCGGTCGGCGGGCGGCCGGCCGTGAGCTCGGGGGGCGTGCAGTACTCCTTCGCGCGGGCCGACGCGGTCACCGACGTGGTGGCGGCGCGGCTGCTGGCCACCGCACCCGACGACGGCACGCCCGTGCTGACGCTCACCGACCACAGCGCCGAGGGCGTGCTCGCGCTGTGGTCGGTGATGAAGTCGGGCCGGATCCTGGTGGCCCTGGACCGGCACCTGCCGGTCGACCGGCTGCGGACGATCGTGGAGCTGTCGGGCGGCACGTGTGTGATCACCGACGACGAGCACGCCGGGTTGGCGGCCGAGCTGGGCGTCGGCACGGTGCTGCGCTACGAGGAGCTCGCCGCGGACGGGCCGAACACGGTGGCGGACCGGGCCACGGCGGCCGCGGTGCCGGAGGCGAGTCAGCGCGATCCGCTGTGCATCGTGTTCACCTCCGGCTCCACCGGCGTCCCCAAGGGGGTGGTGGTGACCCACGGGCATGCGCTCAACGACGCCCACCACGGCGTGGAGAACCTGCGGATCGACGTGACCGACCGGGTCGCGCAGGTGCTGCCGCTGTCGTTCGCGGGCGGGTTCATGCTGATGCTCAAGGCGGTGCTCAACGGCGCCGGCGTGTGGGCCTACGACCCCCGTGACCAGGGCGTGCGCGGGTTGGAGCCGTTCATCGCCCGGGAGCGGCTGACGGTGCTCGGCTGCACGCCGCACCTGCTGCGCGCGTTGGTGGCCGCGCTGCCCACCGGGCACGTGCTGGACACGCTGCGGCTGGTCACCACCTGCGGCGAGGCGGTCTACGGCCGCGACTACGAGGCACTGCGCCCCCACCTGCGCCGGGGCGCGTCGTACGTCAACTGGTCGGGGTCCTCGGAGGTCGGCAACATCTCCTTCCACGAGATCCCGTGGGGCTCGCCGGAGCAGGACGGCCCGATCCCGGCCGGGCGCATCGCGAGCAACAAGGAGGTGCGGATCCTCGGCGAGGACGGGATGCCGGTCGCCGCGGGTGGGACCGGTGAGCTCGTCGTCGTCTCCGACTACATGTCGGCCGGGTACTGGCGCAACCCCGCGGCCGAGGCCGCCAAGTTCGGCCGCGACGCCGACGGGCGTCGGCTGTGCCGGCCCGGCGACATGGCCCGCGTGCAGGACGGGACGCTGAGCTTCGCCGGCCGCACCGATGCCGCGGTGAAGATCCGCGGTTACCTCACCGATCCCAGCGAGGTGGAGGCGGCGATCGTCGAGTCCGACGCCGTCAGCGAGGCGGCGGTGATCGCCGTGGTGCGGCCTCCGGCACCGAGCTACCTGGTGGCGTACGTGGCCGCGGACAAGCGGTTCCGTGCCGAGGAACCCGCGATGCTGCGCCGCCGGCTGCGGCAGCGGCTGCCCGAGTACATGGTGCCCGCGGTGATCGTCGCGATGGCGGAGCTGCCGCGCAACGAGCGCGGCCGCGTCGATCGCCAGGCCCTGCCGCCCGCCGCCCCGCCCACGCCGAGCGAGCCGCCCACCAAACAGTGGGAGATCGTGCTGTCGGACCTGTGGGGCGAGGTACTGGGCCTGGACTCGGTGGGGCTCGACGACGACTTCATGGAGCTCGGCGGCGACTCGCTCACCGCCCAGGAGATGCGCCGGCTCGTCACCGAACGGCTCGGGATCGCCGTGGCGTCGTCGGACCTCGTCGAGGCGCCGACGCTGCGCCAGTTCACCCAGCGGGTCACGCTCGGCTCCGCGTCGCTGCCCAGCCACCCCGACATCGTGCCGCTGCGCACCGGCGGGGCGGGCACGCCGGCGTTCTGCTTCGTCGGCGGCGGGTCGCTCGCGCTCACGTTCGTGCCGATCGCGCGCCATCTCGGCGACCGCCCGGTGTACGGGTTCCAGGCCCACGGCCTGGAGCGCCGCGCCCTGCCCGACCGCACCGTCGAGGCGGCCGCCCGTCGCGCGCTGGCCCTGATCCGGGTCATCCAGCCGCACGGCCCCTACATCCTGGTCGGGCACTCGTTCGGCGGGCTGGTGGCCCTCGAGGTGGCGCGACAGTTCGACCAGGCCGGCGAGAGCGTCCGCCACGTCACGCTGCTCGACACCTACCTGCCCTCGAGCAGCGCCGGTGCCGTCCTGGCCCCGCGCGCCGACGTGCCGGGCGACCTGCCCGTCGCGGCCCCGCCGCTGTGGCGCCGGGGTCTGGGCGCCGCCGGGGACGTGGTCCGCAGCCGGGTGCGGACCGTGCTCCCGCACGGGCTGCCGGAGCTCGACCAGCTCGGCGAGCGGGTCCGGGCCCGCCTGGCCGGCGTCGTCCCGTTCGAGGGGCAGCGCCAGTTCGACGCGTTCTTCGACAACTCCGGGCTCGTCGCCCGCCGGTACCACCTGCGCCCGACCAGCACCCCGGTGCTGCTCGTGCTCGGCGACGACAACCCCGATGGCCCCGACGCCTGGACGTCGCTGCTCACCGGGCCGCACAGGATCGTCGAGATCGCCGCCGAGCACAGCTCGCTGATGCGCGAACCGCACGCCACCGACATCGGGGCGCTGATCACCGCCGAGCTCGGCGACGACCGGTGATCCAGCGGTCCGGGATCCTGCCGCACGTCGTCGGGATCGACGGGGGACTGATGGCGGTGGTGCGGCACCTCGGCCCGGGCGGGGTGACCCCCGCCCAGCGGCACGCCCGGACGGTGTTCCGGTTCGTCGTCGAGGGCGAGGGCGTCTGGATCGACGCAACGGGCGACCGGTACGCGGTGTCCCGGGGTGACCTGCTGATCCGTCCCGGCGGGCAGTGCAGCACGCAGGACGGCCCGTTGACCTGGATCGACGGCCTGACGGTGGAGCCCACCGTCGCCCCGGAGGCCGCCGTCTCAGCCAGTGAACGGCTCTGGGGCCGTCCGGGCCTGGCCCCCGTCGGAGCGGCGCCGTGGGTCTCGCCGCTGGTGGTCTACCGCTGGCGGCACACCGACGCCGCCCTCACCACCCAGCTCGAGGCGGAGGCCGCCGGCCACCCCGGCGTCGTCGGGCCCGGGCACGCGGTGGTCCGGTTCACCGACCCCGCCACCGGCCGCGACGCCCTGCCCACCGTGCGCACCGAGATGCACCGGCTGCGCCCCGGCGCCCGCGCCGGCACGTCCGGCTGCGCGGGGTCGGTCCTCTGGCAGGTGTTCGACGGCGACGGGTCGGTGACCGTCGGCTCCGAGCGCCACGACGTGGCCCGGGGCGACCTGTTCGCGGTGCCCCCGGGCGTCCCGGTCACGTTCTGCACCGACCGCGGCCTGGACGCCTTCCGCTTCTCCGACGAACCGGTGGAGCCGCCCCTGCTCGCCCTCCGCTGTTACCAGCCCGAGTGCACCCACGAGGGCCCGATCGGCGCCGTCTGGGGCGACGGGAACGGGCAGTGGGGAGCCGACGCCGCCGGCCGGCCCGGCCCGTCGCGCCACCCGCGGGCCCTCGACGCGGCCCGCTGGGTGCGCACCCACCACGACGTCCGCCACCACAGCGAGAGCCGCTGGACGGTGGCCCACCTCGACGTGGCGAGCGCCGCCGACGTGGCGGCCGCGCACGCCCTCACCACCGGGTGATGACTGCGTAATCCTCCTGTCGTCCACGCAGCCGAGTCGCCTGGCCGGTGTCCTGAGTCAGCGCTCGAGAACCGCGGTGCCGATACCCGCAATGGCGGTCTGGAGTGGGTCCCGCTGCGGCACGTCCCACAACATCCACGGGCTCGTCCCCGACTGATAGAGCGCTTCGAGCGCCGTACGCTCCTTGACGGTATCCGCCGGATGCCAGAATCCCTTGTGGCGGTAAGCGAGCATCCGCCCTTCTCGCGCGAGTGGCATGCAGGCATCCGCGATCAGGTCGCCGTCTTCGGGCAGGTGATCGAAGATCGTCGGGCGGAGTGCGAAGTAACCGCCGTTCTCCCAGATCGGCATGTCCTGCAGCGTCCGGATGCTCGAGATGTGGCCGTCATCGGAGACGTCGACGCAGTGGAAGGCCGACTGGGGCGGGACGGCTACCAACGACCCCACGGCGTCACTCTCCCGGAACTCCTCGATCATGTCGTTCAGGGGCAGGTCGGTCAGGACGTCGGCGTAGTTGGCCAGGAAGATCTCCTCGTCCTGGACGTAGTCGCGCACGCGCCGCAGGCGCTCACCGATAGGTGACGCGAGGCCGGTGTGGACGAACGTGATGTTCCAGTCCTGGATGTCGGAGCCCAGCAGCTCGACCTCTCCCTGGTGCAGGACGAAGTCGTTGGATGCGGTCTCGGCGTAGGTGAGGAAGTAGTCCTTGATGTGCTGGGCGCCGTAACCGAGACAGAGGATGAAGTCCTTGTGGCCGAAGTGGGCGTAGTAGCGCATCACGTGCCAGATCAGAGGCCGGGGGCCGACAGTGGTCATCGGCTTGGGTACGTCGGACTGGCCGTCGCGCATGCGCATGCCGTACCCACCGCAGAACAGGACAACCTTCATCGTGGACATCCCTCGTCTCGGGTCGCGTCATACCGCTGAGTTCGGACTCGCGACATTCCACTGCCGTGTTACCCAAACCATCGGGCGAGCCCTCGCGCCTGCATCTGGCGGCACACCTCTTTGCGGTGGTGTCCGTGTCCACAGCGGCGTGTGCCGCAGGCCCGCTGACGGCAGGCAGCGTCGAGTCGTGACACGGCTGTAACGGCCGGGCATCTGACGACGAGTTGTGGATTCGTACGGAGCGGACCAGGTCCGGGGCTGGTAGCGGGTCCGTTGGCGGGCTGGAGGGAGCGTCGGGGCTTCATGCCCGCTCTCTCCGGGCATGAACGAGGGACGGGCATTGACTACTCGGATTGACCTCGACACTCCTGGCCTGGCTTCGTCGCGGACAGGGGCACCTGCGATCCACGGGCGTAATCGGGCGCCGGGTGGTGCCGGTGTCCCTCGCCGGACAAGGTGGGAGTCGCAGTACGTCGCCGCGGTAGTGATCGCCGACCTTGTCGCAGTGGTTGCCGTCGTTTTGCTCGGGTACGTTCTCGGCCTCGGTAGTTACGTGCCTCAGTTCGGCGTCTCGCCCGGCGTCGGGATCATCGCCGGGATCTTCATGGTCGGTGGACTGCTCGTCTCACGGGCCTGGGACAGTCAGGTGCTGGGGCAGGGGGCCGAGGAGTTCAGCAGGCTGATCCGGGCGATCATCCTCAGTGCGATGGCACTGAGTCTCCTCGGTCTCGCTGCCACGGCAACTGCGGCGCGACCCTGGGTGTTCGGCCTGATACCTCTGGGTGGGATACTGGCCGGCGGCTTCAGGTTGCTCCTCCGCGTGCGTATCCACCGCCTACGCGACATCGGAGTCTGTGTGCTGTCGGTTCTCGCGGTGGGGCCGGCCGACGCAGTCGTCGATCTTATCGAGCGCACCCGTCGCGACAAGAGACGTGGCTGGGTGGTCGCAGGAATCTGCACTCCGACGGGTGCGGCGCCCGATGGCACCGAACAGATCATGGGTGTGCCCGTCGTGGGTGATCTCGATGCGGTCGCCGAGGTCGCCCGGACCGGCAGACACCGGGTCGTCGCGGTATGTCCCACACCGGGATGGACGTCCCACCGCCTCCACCTACTGGCCTGGAGCCTGGAGGATGCCGACGCCGAACTGGTCGTCGACCCCGGGATCATGGAGGTGGCGGGTCCCCGACTCCACGTCGACCCGGTGGACGGGTTCCCGCTGCTGCGACTTACCCGCCCGACCTTCACCGGCGTCGCCTGGCTCATGAAGCATGCAGTGGACCGGCTCGGTTCAGCGCTCCTCCTGCTGCTGGCTGCCCCACTGCTGGTCGGACTTGCAATCGGCGTCAAGCTGGACGGTGGGCCTGTGCTCTTCCGGCAGACTCGGGTGGGTCGCCACGGTCGCGAGTTCGGCATGCTGAAGTTCCGGTCGATGGTCGTCGGCGCCGAGGCGCGCTTGGCCGAACTCGCGGACTCGAACGACGGTGCCGGACCGTTGTTCAAGTTGCGGCACGATCCTCGTATCACGCGGTTCGGGGCATTTCTCCGCAGGTACTCGCTGGACGAGCTGCCGCAGCTGATCAACGTGCTTGCCGGGTCCATGTCTCTGGTTGGCCCGCGTCCCCCGCTGCCCGCGGAGGTGGCCACCTATGGTCGCGATGCCCAGCGGCGACTCCTCGTGAGGCCGGGCCTGACGGGCCTCTGGCAGATCAGCGGCCGCAGCGACCTCTCGTGGGAGCAGTCTGTGCGCCTCGACCTCCGCTACGTCGAGAACTGGAACCTCGCGCTCGACGCGCTCATTCTCTGGAAGACACTCGGAGCCGTGCTCAACAGTCGAGGAGCGTATTGACCCCGGTAACGCATCCTGCGCGGGCAGCGAGCAATCAGCGTGTACGGACGACCTGAATCCGGCGTGCCAGCCGCCCACGGTTCGCCCGTGCGGCCGAAGACTCGATATTCAGTTGGGGGAATCATGTTCCGGCAGGCAGCCCACTGGCCGCGCCGCTTTTCGGGCCCGTACGGCGCTATCGCATGAACGAGATGGCCGTGAACCTGGCGCTGATCGGGCGTCTGATCCGGTGGCGCTGGCCCCTTCTGCTGGCACTCGTGATCGCAGGAGCAGCCGCTGGCGCGGGCGCATCGGTGTTCGTCTCCCCGGGCTACATCTCCGCCACGAAGGTACTACTCCAGGGTAGTCGTGACGCGACCCAGCTGCCGGGCGAAACGCAGGTGGCCACCAGCCTGGTCGTGCTCGATCGCGTGGCAGCCGATCTCAGGTGGGGGGAATCCGGCGCCCAACTGCAGCACCACGTCTCCGCCCTCGTGGACGGCAACGTCATCACGATCTCCGGTGCAGCCGACACCCCCCAGCGGGCCCAGCAGCTCGCTACCCATGTGACAACCCAGTACGTCAACTTCTCGACCCAGATCGTCACCGCCGTGGCCAACGCCACCGCGGACAGTACGCAGAAGAGCCGGCAGACCGTCCAGCAGCAGATCGACGATGCCAACAAGCGGGTCACGCAACTCCAGTCGTCTCCGTCCATCACCGCCCCCGGACCAAGTGGCGACCAGGCGCGGGCAGAGCTGCAGCAGGTACAGCAGACGATCACGAAGGCAACCAAGGATCTGGAACAGATCGACGCAGCGGCTGAAAGCGCCGCTGTCAACGCCTCTTTGGGGGCCGCCAACGCAACGATCATCCAGCTCGCCACCCTGCCCGAGTCCCTGGGCGCTCCCACACCGGTCGACTGCGTTCTGGGGGGCGCACTGGCAGCCGCCCTGCTCGGCCTGGTCGCCCACCTCGTCGCCTTCCGCGCCGACCGTCGGCTGCGTGTGCCGTCCGAGATCGAGGCGGCGGCGGGTGCACCAGTCCTCGGCACGGTGGACGTTGCACTTCCCCGCACGGAGAAGCAGCCGTTCTGGCGGAGTCTCTTGCACGACAACAGACGGTGGGCGTTCGCCCGATCGGCCGTAGCCGAGGACGACCGGGCGAGGGGCGCGCGCTCCCAGCGCATCCTGCGCAAGCTGGAGGCGACCGGCGCCGGGCAGACGGTACTTGTTGTGATCGGAGACGAGGACCGGATGGCAGGCGAGGTGTTGATGGTGCTCGCTGTGTCGGCCGCGTCAGGCGGCGAGCCGGTTGCGCTCGTCACCAGCGACGAGGACCTCATAGGACGCGTGGGCACTCTTGTCCAGCCGGAGGGCAGCACCATCATCTCCGCCGGTCCGGAGGCGCCGATGGCGGGTTCGGCCGTCACCTTCGAGGTCGTGCACTACTCGGTGGCCAGGCCGGTGGTTCCCGACGCCCGGCACGCCGATGGTGCACTTCTCCTGGTCTCGGCAGGCACCAGCACCGGCTGGGAGCTCGCTGCCATCGCCGGGGCGTGCGTCGACGCGGGGCAGCGGCTCAAGGGCGTCGTGGTCGCCTTTCCCGGTGTCCGCAATGGGCCCGATCCCGGCGAGACGGCGCAGACCGATCCCATGTCTGTACCCGATGATCAGGCGATGGCGGCGACGTCGTGACGCCGCCGGGTTTCGGCGCCGAGGGTGCCGATCGGCCGCTCCTGGACCTGGACCGCCTCGTGGCCGGGATCCGCTGGCGCCGACGGTTGGTGGGTGCGCTCGCGTTGGTGGGCTTCGTGCTCGGGGCCGCGACCGCGACGGTCCTTCCCTCCCGGGCATCGGCGGACGCGAGCATCTACGTGGTTCACGAGAATGAAGGCTCGGGTGATGGCCAGTCGCTGATGAAGACCGACCTGGGTCTGCTGCAGACCAGCACTGTCGCGGAGGTCGCGCTCCGGAGCCTGGCCGGCACCTCGACTGTGGAGCAGTTCCTGACCACCTACAGCGGCGCGATCGCCGCCGACAATATCCTCACTGTGACCGCGCGGGCCGGTGACGACGCCCATGCGCTCGCGGCGGTGCAGGCGGTCGCCGACGCATTTATTGCGATCCATGTGGGACAGAGCCGCGACGCCACCGACGCCGAGGTGAAGGCGTACAACGACCGCCGCGACCAGGTCCAGCGCGACCTGGACGGTGTCAACAGCCAGATCGCCACCGCGGGCGGGGCCGGCGCGGCTCAGGTGCAGGCGCTTCTCGACCGCCGGTCCGTACTCGCCTCCCAGGTTTCCGATCTCCAGCAGCAGGCCGCAACCGCTTCCATAGGTTCACCCCAGGTCGCGGCAGGCACGAAGATCATCGACGCGCCGCATCGAACGTCCCGGTCGCCGCTAGTCTCATTAGCTCTCTACGGCGGCCTCGGGCTGGGGCTCGGGATCGCGCTCGGCTTCGTGCTGGCTGCCGTAGCCGCGGTCGTCCGCGACCGACCGCTGCTGCGTCGCGACATCGCCCACCACCTCGGTGCGAGCGTCATCGCTCAGGTACAGGCGCCGCTCAGCAGCCTGCACCGACTCGTGCGGCGATCGTCTGGCGAGACCGAGCGGCGGCGGGTGGCTGCCACCCTCGTCCGGCTCATCGCCGCCGACAACCGTCCTGTGTCCCTCCTGGAGATCGGATGCGTGCAGCTGGCGACCGAGCTGGTTCGGGACATGGCCGAGGAGCTCGGTGCCGAGAGGCCGGTGAGGGTGGTCAACGACTTGCCCGTCGACGAGCCTGCTGCCCTGCTGGCCGCCGCTGCCGCCGGGACCGTCGAGCTCGTTCCCGGTGCGCAGTTCCCGTCGGCTGACCCCTCCCCGGAGGTACAACCGGTGCGGCAGCTTTCCATCGCCGGCGTCGGCCCGGGCACGAGGTGGACCGATCTGCGCCGCCTCGCAGGTGATGCGCTGTTGATCGTCCGAGCCGGCAGTGCGGAGGCGACCTGGTTGCATACCGTCGCACGGCAGCTGGCAGATGCCGAGATCTTCGTGCTCGGTGTCGTGGTCGTCCATCCCGACCCGCGGGACCGGTCGGACGGCACGCTTTGGGACGCCCTGCATACGGCGCTCCGAGGCCGCGCCGGGCTCCGGCCGGTCGGGGAGCCGTCGGCCATGCCCGCGGTGGAATCCGTGGTGCCGGTCGCGCCGCTGCCGATGACCGATCCCGTCGGCCAAGACCGTGCCCAGCCGGCGCTGGAGCCCGAGCTGCACCAGAACGGCCACAGGCCTTCCCCGACCCCCTTCAAGCGCCCGCGCATCGCGCCTGGCGAAGTCGACAAGGCAACGGAGACCGAGCGCGATGCGGACGTGCGCGCCGAGGTCGCGGACGCTCCGCCAGTTGCTGACGAGCCCCCGGTCGCCGCGGCGGTCGAGGTCGGTGACGGGTCGAACGGGCACGGGCAGACCCTGCGAAGCAGGAACGGTCGCAGACCGAAGCTGCGATCGCGCGGTGGCGCAAAGGCCACTCCAGTCAAGGGCGTTCCTGCCGGTCCGAACAGCAAGGCCACGGACAACTCCCAGCCGGTCGTGCCCAGCACGCCCGCCGACCACGTGGAGGCCACGTGAGAATCACACTGTTCGGTCTCGGGTATGTCGGAACCGTCACCGCCACCTGCCTGGCCGCCCGCGGCCACGATGTCGTCGGTGTCGACACCGATCCTGGCAAGGTCGCCGTTCTCGCCGAAGGGCGCTCGCCCGTTGTCGAGCCCGGCCTCGACGAGCTCGTGGCCGGGGCCGTCTCCTCCGGTCGGCTCCGAGCCACCGTCTCAACCCCCGACGGGCTGGCCGGCGCCGACCTGTCGCTGGTCTGCGTCGGCACGCCGTCCGGGGCCGGCGGCGGCACCGACCTGACTCAGATCCGCAAGGTCGTCGGCGAGATCGGCGCCCAACTGGCAGGGATGAGCCACCCCCACACCGTCGTCGTCCGCTCGACGGTGCCCCCCGGGACGGTCGACGACATCGTGGTGCCATTGCTGGAGGAGACGTCCGGCCGGAAGGTCGGTGACGGACTGCATGTGGCGATGTGCCCAGAGTTTCTCCGCGAGGGCTCCAGCGTGACCGACTTCTTCGAGCCACCGTTCCTCGTCATCGGCGGCTCCGCTGCTGCAGCCGCAAGCGTGAAGGAGATGTTCGCGTTCCTGGACTGCCCGGTCGAGTCCGTGCCGCTGCGAGCCGCGGAGAGCGTGAAGTACGCCTGCAACGCCTTCCATGCAGTCAAGGTGTCGTTCGCGAACGAGTTGTCGCGGCTCTACCGGCTGCTGGACGTGGATACCCGCCGGGTGATGGAGGTGTTCGTGCAGGACCGTCAGCTCAACATCTCGCCTGCCTACCTTCGCCCCGGATTCGCGTTCGGTGGCTCATGTCTGCCCAAGGATCTCCGCAGCCTGCTCTACCTGGCCCGGATGAACTGCGTCGACCTGCCGCTGCTGGAGGCGTCGCTGGCGACCAACGAGATGCTGGTGCGCGACGTTGCCGATCGAGTGCTCGCCGCTGTCGACACGGCCGGCAGCCGGCGCGTTGCGCTGCTTGGCCTGTCGTTCAAGCACCTCACCGACGATCTGAGAGAGAGCCCCAACGTGGCGCTCGCGGAGATTCTTATCGGGAAGGGGGTGGACGTGCGAGTGCACGATCCGGTGGTCAACATGTCACGGTTGTCGGGGGCGAACCTGCGTTACGTCCAGGCCAAGTTGCCGCACCTGCAGAAGGTGCTTCACGACGACCCCGCTGAGGCGCTCGAGGGTGCGCACGTTGCAATCGTCTCTTCCGCGGACGCGGCCGTGGTCGACGCAGTGGTCGCGGCCGCTCCACCGCTGGTGCTCGACCTCAATGGCAGGCTGGCTCCGTTGGAGGCGCTCGTCGGCTACGAGGGGGTGGGCTGGTGAGTCGCCGCGGTCGTCTCGGCCGCCACGTCTGCATCGTCGTGCAGAACCTGCCGGTGCCGTTCGACCGCCGTGTCTGGCTGGAGTGCCGGGCGTTACGGTCGGCCGGGTTCGAGGTGTCTGTGGTGTGCCCGAAGGGCAAGGGTGACCCGTCCTATACCGAGCTGGACGGCGTGCATCTGTTCAAGTACAGGCCGTTTCCTCCCATCACCCGCCAGATCATGTTTGTTGCCGAGTACGCCTGGTCGATCATGGCCACGCTGGTGCATCTCGTGCGGGCCTGGCGACGGCTCCCGTTCAGCGTGGTGCAGGTCTGCAACCCGCCGGACGTGTTGTGGTCTGCGGTGCTGCCGTTCCGGATGCTGTTCGGCGTGCGGATGGTGTTCGACCAGCACGACCTGTGTCCTGAGCTGTACCGGTCGCGGTTCGACCAGCCCGCCGACCTGCCGTACCGGGCGTTGCTGCTCACCGAGCGGATCACTTATGCGCTGTCCGCTCAGGTGATCAGTACCAATGAGTCGTACCGCCGGGTGGCGATGGGCCGTGGAGGCAAGCGCGCTGCCGATGTCACGGTCGTACGCACCGGGCCGGACCCGTCTCGGATGCGTCGAGGTGAGGCCGAGCCCGTGCTGCGCCGCGGGCACCGGCACCTGCTGGTGTACATCGGGGTGATGGGCCCGCAGGACGGCGTTGACCTCGCGTTGCAGGCCATGGACCACATCGTTCATCGGCGCGGGCGCACCGACGTCGCGCTCACTCTGATCGGCGACGGTGATGCGGGCGCCGAACTGCGCAGTCTGGCCGTCGAGCTGGACCTCGCTGAGCACGTCGAGTTCACCGGCCGCGCGCCCGACGAACTGGTCACGCGGTTGATGTCCAGCGCTGACATCGGCCTGTCGCCGGACCCCAAGAACGCGCTCAATGACGTCTCCACGATGAACAAGACCATGGAGTACATGGCCTACGAGCTGCCGGTTGTCGCGTTCGATCTCGTCGAGACGCGGGTCTCGGCGGCGGAAGCCGCGGTGTACGCAACGCCCAACCGGGTCGACGAGTACGCGGACCTTGTGCTGGAGCTGCTCGACGACGAGGTGCGACGCAAGCAGATGGGCGCAGCCGGCCGCCGCCGTGTGGAGGACGTGCTCGCCTGGCAACACCAGATCACGCCCTACGTCCGGGTCCACGAGCGGTTGACCGGCAGCTGAGAACGATCAGGAGAACCGACACCCCATGTGCGGCATCGCAGGCACCTACCTCTGGCCCAACGGCGGGCCGCTCACCGAGCAGCTCACCGAAGCCGTCGCACACCGCGGACCAGACGGCTCCGGCCTGTACGAGCACCGAGCGGGCTCCGGCGAGGTCCATCTCGGGCACCGCAGGCTCTCCATCGTCGATCTGACCGGAACCGGCGCCCAGCCGATGGTCGAGGGTGGTCTGGCCCTCACCTACAACGGCGAGCTCTACAACGCTCCCGAGCTGCGCGTCGAGCTGGAGTCGGCGGGGGCGCGCTTCCGGGGCACGTCCGACACCGAGGTACTGCTGGAGGCGTGGCGGCTGTGGGGCACCGACTGCCTGCCCCGGCTGCGCGGAATGTTCGCCTTCGGGATCTTCGACGAACGCACCGGTGAACTGGTGCTGGCCCGTGACCAGATGGGAATCAAGCCGCTGTTCCTGGCCCGCCGCGACAACGGCCTCGTCTTCAGCTCAGAGCTCAAGGCGCTGGCCGGGGTGCTCGGTCCGGGTGCGGCCGTCGATGAGGCGGCGATGGTGGCCTCGTTGCTCTACTACTGGGTCCCCGACACACGCTGCGCGATCCGGGATGTCGAGAAGCTCCAGCCGGGCACCTGGCTACGGGCCCGGCCGGACGGCCGCATCGAGCGCGGCACGTACTGGTCGCTGCGCGAGGTGGCCGAGCAGGCCGCGCACGAGCCGTACCCCGACCTGGAAGCCGTGATCGAGGAGTCGACGCGCCGGCACCTGATGGCCGACGTCCCGGTCGCCACCTTCCTGTCCGGCGGTCTGGACTCGAGTTACCTGACCGCGCTGGCCGCGAAGCACCAGCCGGGGATCTCCGCCTACACCATCGGGTTCCGCTCCGAGGACGCCAAGTTCGAGGCGATGCCCGACGACCTGCGCTACGCCCGCCAGGTGGCCCGGAAGTTCGGTGTGGACCTGAACGAGATCGAGATCGCACCGGACGTGCTCGAGCTGCTCCCGCAGATGACGCACTCCCTCGATGAGCCGATCGGCGATCCGGCGGCGATCAACACCTACCTGATCTGCACGGCGGCGCGCGAGGCCGGGGTCAAGGTCATGCTGTCGGGGATGGGAGCCGACGAGCTGTTCGGCGGTTACCGCAAGCACGCGGCCAACCTGCTCGCCCTGCGTTATCAGTCCATGCCGTCGGCGCTCCGCCGCCCGGTACATGCCGCCGTCGACTGGCTGCCGGTGGCGTCGTCGAGGCGTGGGTACCGGTCGGTGCGGTTCGCGAAGCGCTTCCTGTCCTTCGCCGACCTTCCCGAGGAGACGGCCTTCCGGCGCAGCTACACGATGTACGACCGGATGGAGCTGCTGAGCCTGATCAATCCCGACCTCGCTGGCACCGTCGACGACGTGCTGGGCGAGCACACGGCGATCTACAACGACTCGAGCCTCACCGACCACGTGAACCGAATGTGCCTGGCTGATTCCCGGATGTTCCTGCCGGGGCTCAACCTGACCTACACCGACCGGTCCAGCATGGCAGCGTCCACCGAGGTGCGGGTGCCGTTCGTGGATGTCGAGGTGGTGAAGGCGGCGTTCCGAGTGCCCGGAAGCCGCAAGATCGTCGGGAGGCAGGGGAAGGTGGCCCTGAAGCAGGCGGGCCTGTCGATACTGCCCCCGGCGATCGTGAACCGGCCGAAGGGCCTGTTCAGCGCCCCGTTGCGGGCGTGGATGAGCCGCGACCTCGCGCCGCTGGTGGCAGAGGTCGTGAACTCCGGCGAGCTGGTGAGAGCGGGCTTCCTGCAGAAGGAGGCCCTGCAGCGGCTGGTGGCGGAGGACCGCTCCGGGCAGCAGGACCGGTCTAAGCACCTGTGGCACATCCTGACCTTGGAGTACTGGTACCGCGGGGCGACCGCGGCCGGCGGCGGCGATGTCCGCCCGGCGCGAGTGGGAGTGGGTACGTGAAGCAGGTCGTGCAGAACTACAAGTCCGGGGAGCTGGCCGTCGTCGACGTGCCGGTGCCGACGTGCAAGCGCGGGGGCGTGCTCGTGCGCACGCGGTTCTCGCTGATCTCCACCGGCACCGAGATGATGAAGGTCACCGAGGCCAACCTCTCCATGGTGGCCAAGGCTCGCGCCCGGCCCGACCAGGTCGCGAAGGTGATGCAGACGGCCGCCACGCTCGGCCCGGTCGCCACCTACCGCAAGGTGATCAACAAGCTGGACTCCTACACACCGCTGGGCTACTCCCTCTGCGGCGAGGTCGTCGAGGTCGGCGAGGGGATCGCCGACGTGGCGGTCGGCGACCTCGTCGCGTGTGCCGGCAACGAGCACGCGCTGCACGCCGAGCTGAACTGGGTGCCCAAGAACCTCTACGTGAGGGTCCCGGTCGGTGTCGACCCGAAGCACGCGGCGTTCGGCACGGTCGGCTCGATCGCGATGCAGGGCGTCCGGCGCGGTGAGCCGCAGCTCGGCGAGCTGGCGCTGGTCATCGGGCTCGGCCTGATCGGGCAGCTCGTCGTCCAGCTGCTGGTGGCGGCGGGCGTTCGGGTGGTCGGCGTCGATCCCGACCCGAGCCGCTGCTCGCTGGCCGAGAGCCTCGGGGCGCTGGTCTGCAGCGACCCTGGCTCCGGCGTGGTCGACGCCGCGGTCGGCCAGCTGTCGGACGGGCACGGCGTGGACCACGTGTTCCTCGCCGCGGGCGGCAGCAGCAACGACCCCGTCGAGCTCGCCGCGAAGCTCGCCCGCGACCGTGGCCGGGTCGTGGACATCGGCAAGTGCAAGCTCGACCTGCCCTGGAACGCCTACTACGAGAAAGAGCTCGACGTCCGGTTCTCCCGCTCGTACGGGCCTGGTCGCTACGACCCCGAGTACGAGCTGGACGGCCGCGACTACCCCATCGGCTACGTCCGGTGGACCGAGCGGCGCAACATCGAGTGCTTCCTTGACCTCGCCGCCCGAGGGCTCGTGGACGTCGAGCCGTTGATCTCGCACCTGGCCGGGTTCGACGCAGCTGTCGAGACCTACGAGCAGCTGCAGAGCGGCGAGCTCAAGGCCGTCGCGGTGCTGTTCGACTACCCGGTACCGGCCGACGACGCGGCCGACGAGGATCGGAGCGCCGTCGCCCTTCCCACCCACCGAACCGCGCCGAGGCCCGCCGCCGTCGCAAAGCCGGTCGGACGGCCGGGGCTGCCGCTGCGAGTGGCGTTCGTGGGTGCGGGCAACTACGCCTCGTCGATGCTGCTTCCCCACCTGAAGGAGTGCCTCGACGTCGAGCTGACCCAGGTGGTCACCACCTCGGCGCTCTCGGCCACCAACGCGCAGCGCAAGTTCGGGTTCGCCACCGCCGCCACCGACCTCGACGCGGTGCTCGCCGACGACGCGGTCGACGCGGTCTTCGTCGTGACCCGCCACAACTCGCACGCCGCGCTCACGGCGAAGGCCCTGCGGGCAGGCAAGGCTGTGTTCGTGGAGAAGCCGCTGGCACTGGACGAGGCCGAGCTCGGCGACGTGCTGGCCGCGGTGGCGGAATCAGGCAACGACCGGCTGCAGGTCGGGTTCAACCGCCGGTTCGCCCCGCTTCTGGGGGAGGCCAGGCAGCGGCTGGGCCGCCGTATCGCCCCGGCCACAGTCCGCTACCTGATCAACGCCGGGCCGCTGGAGCACGGCAGCTGGTACACCCGCGCCGACACCGAGGGCTCGCGCTTCGTCGGTGAGGGCGGCCACTTCGTCGACACGGTCAGCTGGCTGCTCGGTGCCGATCCGGAGTCGGTGTACGCGTGTGCCACGCCGGGCCACGACGTACAGGTGAGCCTCCGCTACGGCGACGGCTCCACGGCGGTGATCACCTACGCGGCGTCGGGCGCGGCCGGGTTCCCGAAGGAGACGCTCGACCTCCTCGTCGACGGCAAGGTCCTGCGCCTGGACGATTTCCAGCGGGTCTCGGTCGTGCGGGGACGCAAGTCGTGGTCCACCCCGCGCATCCCGAAGGGCCGCGACAAGGGGCAGAAGGCGCAGCTCGCCGCGTTTCTCGATGCGCTCCGCAGCGGCCGCCCGATGCCCATCTCGCTGGACTCGCTCGCCGCCACGGCCCGCACGACGTTCGCCGTCAACGCGAGCATCGCGGCCGGTGCGCCGGTGCCGGTCCGCGCCCCCGCGCTGGACGGTGCGTCCGTCTGATGGACGCCCTCTGGTACGTGCGCAGGCTTTCGCGGATGGGGCCCACGGAGATCGGCGGTCCGGGGCTGGCGTGGTGAGCTCAACACCGCCGTGCCCTCGTTGCCCTCGCCGGCGCCCACGTTCACGTCCGCACTACCCGCGGACACCCTCGCGGGGGTGCCCGGCGGGGCCGCGGCGAGCCTGCTCGCCACCGCGGACCAGCTGATGGACGGGCACGCCGAGTACTTCGGCGTGCACCGCGACGACATGGTCGCCCCGGACTGGTCGCTGGATCCGAAGACCGGCCGCCGGGCCCCGGCCGATCGGTACGCATTCGACATCCCCTACCGCGACGAGGACGCGGTCGGTGACATCAAGCAGCTCTGGGAGCCCTCGCGCCACCAGCACCTAACCGTGCTGGCCGCGGCCTACGCCGTCTCCGGCAATGAGGCCTACGCCCACCGGGTGGCCGACCACCTGAAGTCGTGGTGGGCGGCGTACCCGCCGATGCGGGGCGTGCACTGGATCAGCGGCATCGAGCTGGGCATCCGGCTGCTGTCGTGGGTCTGGGTGCGGCGGCTGCTGGAGGGCTGGCCCGGCGCGCCGGACCTGTTCGAGCGCAACGCCGACGCCGTGCACCAGATCCACGCCCACCAGCGCTGGCTGGCCGCGTTCCCGAGCCGGGGTTCGTCGGCCAACAACCACGTCATCGCCGAGGACGCGGGCCGGCTGGCCGCCGCGTGCGCGTTCGACTGGTTCCCCGAGTCGGCCGGCTGGCGCGCTGCCGCGCTCGCGTCGCTCGACGAGCAGCTGCGGCACAACACGTTCCCGTCGGGGATCAACCGCGAGCTGGCATCGGAGTACCACGGCCTGGTTTTGGAGCTGGGCCTCGCCGCTGCCGCCGAGGCGCAGGCCGTGGGGCTCCCGGTACCGCCCACGACGTGGCGGGTGCTGCTGCGGATGACCGACGCGCTCGCGGCGGTGGTCGACACTACGCTGCGCCCCCCGCGCCAAGGTGACGCCGACGACGGCCGCGGGCTCGTCGTCGACGGCGAGGACTCCGACCGGTGGGCGTCCCTGCTCGCCACGGGGGAGCGGCTGTTCGGGCGGCTCGCCTGGTGGCCGGAGCCAGGCTCCGCCGACGTGCGCACGCTCGCGCTCGCTGCACTGGCTGGCCCGCGGGACCTGTCCGACGTGCGGCCCGCGGCGCGGCCCGCCCACTTCGCCGACGCCGGGCTCACCGTCTTGCGCGCGCCCGGCGAGGCCGGAGAGATCTGGTGCCGCCTCGACGGCGGCCCGCACGGCTTCGGCTCGATTGGGGCCCATGCCCACGCTGACGCCCTGTCGGTGGAGCTGCGGTGCGGCGGGATCGACGTGCTGGCCGATCCCGGGTGCTACTGCTATCACGGCGAGCCGGCCTGGCGCTCCTACTTCCGATCCACGCTCGGCCACAACACGCTGGAGCTCGACGGCGCCGACCAGTCGGCATCGGGCGGCCCGTTCCTGTGGACCCGCCACGCGCGGAGCCGCGTCGTCGTGGCGCACGCCGACGAGGGCGGCACATCTCGCTGGGTCGGCGAGCACGAAGGCTACAGCCACCGGCAGCATCCGGTTGTGCACCGCCGAAGCGTCGAGCTGGATGGGGTGACCCGCACGATGACGATGGTCGACGAGGTCGACAGCGTCCGTTCGCACAGGTGCCGGCTCGCGTTCCACCTCGGGCCGACCCTCGAGGTCGACCTCGCCGGCCACACGGCGACCCTGCGGTGGACCGACGGCGGTGGCCTTCTGGCGCTGCCGGCGGCGCTGAGCTGGCGGACCCATCACGGGCAGACCGACCCCCCGCTGGGGTGGTACTCGTCCGGATTCGGTCGCCGAGAGCCTGCCGTGACACTTGTCGGGACCGGGTTGATCGAGCCCGGATCCGGCCCATTGGTATCGGAGCTTGAATTCGATGTCTGATTATCGGTTCGGGGACCGGAGCCGGTTCGGCCGCCTCACGCTCGCCGCCGCCGCCGTGCTCGTGCTGGCGTCGTGCACGGTGCCCACGAGCACACCTGCCGATCCGGTGGGCGGGGGAGGGCTGCCGACCGGGCAGATCGCCGCCGTCTGCGATCACATGGCGCCCGGGCCCACCACTGCACCGCCCGGTGCGGTTGTGGTCGATCCGACCGTGGACGCGGACCTGCGGGCGAAGACGGACGCCAATCCGCCCGGCACGACCTTCTGGCTTGCCCCCGGCATCCACAGGCTCGGCACCGACCAGTTCGGACAGGCCGAGCCGAAGGACGGCGACGTGTATCTCGGTGCACCCGGCGCGATCGTCGACGGTCGTGGGCAGAACCTGTATGCCTTCATCGGTACGGCCACAAATGTCACCATCGCCCACCTCACTGTGCGCGGGTTCATCCCGCCGCAGGACCAGGGTGTGGTCAACCACGACTCTGGCAACGGCTGGATCATTGAGGACAACACGATCGAGAACAACAAGGGTGCTGCGGTGATGGCGGGGGCCCATCAACAACTGCTGCGCAACTGTCTGCGTGCCAACGGCCAGTACGGACTCAACGCCTACCAGCCAGGCAACGGCATCGTCGGGCTGGTCGTGGAAGGCAACGAGATCACCGGCAACAATGCCGACGACTGGGAGAATCGCCGACCCGGCTGCGGATGCAGCGGTGGGGCGAAGTTCTGGTCGGTCAACGGCGCGGATATCCGCGGCAACTGGGTGCACGACAATCGAGGCGTGGCCCTGTGGGCCGACACGAACGACAACGACTTCCTGATCGAGAACAACATCGTCGAGAACAACGACGGGGAGGCCGTCTTCTACGAGACCAGCTACAACTTGATCTTACGCAACAACATCCTGCGCAACAACGCGATGGTGTCGGGGAAGGGCTTCGCGGCCAAGAAGGACACGTTCCCCGAAGCTGCGGTCTACCTGAGTGAGTCCGGTGGCGACGCCCGGCTGAAGGCGAGAACTGCCAAGATCGAGATCTACGGCAACTCGTTCGACGGCAACTGGTCGGGTATCACGGCATGGGAGAATGCCGACCGGTTCTGCAACAGTCCGGCCAACACGTCGACGGGGGTATGCACGCCGTTTGTCCCGAAGACGTCGGAGTGCACCCAACCGGGCATTGCGAAGCCTCCACTCTACGACGACTGTCGTTGGAAGACCCAGAACGTCGATATCCACGACAACACGTTCACAGCTGCCACCACCGTATGCGCCCCGGGCTTCGCCTCGCGCATGGCAATCCTGTCCAACTTCGGTACATACCCGGACTGGTCTCCCTACAAGGGTTATGCGATCCAGAAAGCAATCACAGGTGACCAGCACCTGCTGTGGCACGACAACCTCTATACCGGGAACTGGACATTCGTCACCGGCGACGTTGCGAACGCGACCTCGGTGAAGGGGTGGCAGGCGGCGCCGTTGGCGCAGGACCGCGGCAGCACGTTCGCTGCCGCCCGGACGGCACCGACGTGCTGACCGGGGGACAGACGAGAGAGAGCGGGGGCAACGAGATGTCCGACGCCGTGTCAGCGGCTCCGCGCGTGCCTCGGCTCGTGGGTCTGGCCTGGGGGTTCCTGCTCGTCAACACACTGGGCTTCAACGCCTCCACGCTCATCATCCCCTTCCCGCACGCTCTCGGGCAGGTCGTGACCATGGGCCTGCTCCTGGCCGCGTTCGCCATTGCGCTGGTACTGAATCCGCGGATCCGTCTCCGGCCGAGCGTCTACCTCGTGCTGCTGACGCTGCTGGCGCTGGTCGCCACGGCGTCGAGCCTGCGGCTCGAGTCCGGTCTCGGCTCGCTGCTCCGCTGCTTCCGGCTGCTGGTCTTCGTCGCCACGCTCTGGCTGCTGTCCGTGTGGTGGCGCGCCGACCTGCGTTTCGTCAGGTTCCATCTCCGCGCTCTGGTCGCCGTCCTGTCCACCGTGCTGGCTGGCCTTGCGATCTCGCCGGGAGCAGCGTTCTCCGGCCCGGATGGCCGGCTCGTAGGTGCACTGTGGCCTATCGCAGCGCCTCAGGTCGGGATGTACGGCGCTGTCGCGATCGGTCTGTCGGTCCTGATGTGGCTACACCGCGGCCTCGACGGCCGGAGCGCCTTGGTGATCAGTGTGCCTGCGGCGGTGTTGCTGCTGCTCAGCCATACACGCACCGCCATGCTCGGCCTGGTTGTGGCGCTGCTGGCGGCGGGGCTCAGCTCAGTGTTCACCGAAGGCCGCGTCCGCCGGTTCCTCGGCACCGCTCTGGGGCTCGGCGCGACGGGGGCCGTCCTGTTCGGGGCCGCTGTGCAGACCTGGCTCCTGCGGGGGCAGGACAGTCAGCAACTCGCCAGTCTGACGGGCCGTGCAAACGTCTGGGACGCTCTCCTTTCGAGAGACCGCTCGGTCGATGAGCTCGTGATGGGGGTCGGGCTCACCGACAAGTCCTTCGATGGTCTCCCGATCGACAGCGCATGGCTGTCGGCCTACAACGAGCTCGGCTGGTCCGGCGTGGTCATCGTCGTCCTCGTGCTGGGCTCGCTGCTGGTCACAGCCGCATTGAAACCGCCGTCGCCGCAGCGGACGATCGCGATCTTCCTGGTGGTCTACAGCTGTGTCGCGTCCTACACCGAGGTGGGTCTGAGCGATGCGTCCCCGTACCTGCTCAATCTCTTCGTGGCCGCGGCATTGATCGCCGTGCCGATCCGTCAGCGGACGCCGCTGTGACCGGCCTGCGTGTGCTCGTCGTCCACAACACCTACCGGTCCGAGCAGCCCAGCGGCGAGGACCGCGTCGTCCACCAGGAAGTCGAGCTGCTGGCTACGGCGGGACACGATGTGGACATGTACTTGCGCCACAGTGATGATATCGCGGCGATGTCGTTAGCGGCCAAGGCGATGGTGCCCCTGCGGGTGCCCTGGAACCGACAGGCACGAGCCGACCTCGCTGCGCACCTCCGTGCCCGGCGTCCGGACGTTGTCCACATCCACTGCACGTTCCCCCTGCTGAGCCCGTCGGTCGTCGCTGCCTGCGCTGACGTCGGAGTTCCCGCGGTCGCAACCCTGCACAACTACACTCAGGTCTGCGCGCCCGGCACGCTTTACCGCGACGGCCGGATCTGCACCGATTGTGTCGGGGGCTCGCCCCTTCAGGCGGTGCGTCACGGTTGCTACCGCGCCTCTCGCCCGGCCACCCTTCCGCTGGTCGTCGCTCAGACAGCCAACCGGGATCTGTGGTGGTCGGGCATCGCGAGGTTCCTGTGCGTCTCGCGTTCGCAGCGTCACATCCTCGTCCAGGCCGGGATGCCTGCGGACCGGATGACCGTGCACCACAACCTCGTTGTCGATCAGGACGTCCATCGGGCCACGAGGCCCAACCACGTTCTCTACCTGGGCAGGCTGACCGAGGAGAAGGGACTCCGGCTCCTCATGGCAGCATGGGACCAGCACGTGGCCCGTGCAGCTGCCCGGTTGCCGCTTGTCGTGGCAGGTTCGGGACCGTTGCAGCACGAGGTGGCCCACTGGGCGGAGGCACGGCCGGAGGTGCAATTCCTGGGGCTCCAGACTCGTGACCAGTGCAAGGAGCTGCTGGCCGGCGCGGCGGCGGTCGTTGCGCCGTCGGTGTGGCTGGAGGCGTTCGGGCTGGTGGTGGTCGAGGCGATGGCCGCAGGCGTGCCGGTGGTGGCGGCTGCGCACGGAGCCTTCGTCGAGCTCGTCGACCACGGGGTGACCGGCCTGTTGTTCCGGCCCGGCGATGTCGAGTCGCTCGTCGACGGGTTGGCTCAGGTGCAGAGCGGCCCTGCCCGCAACCGTTCGATGGGTGAGGCCGCCCGGGCCCGCTACGAGCGGGATTTCGCGCCTGAGGTCGGAGTGCGACGTCTGGTGACGGAGTATCGGGCGGCGATCGACGGTTCGTTGTGTGCGCCGGTGTAGCGGCCGACGCCCTGTCTCAGATGATGGGGGCGCGAGGAGACCTTGCTGCCCGCGGCGGGCTCCGCATCACCGTGGTGGAGAGCACCGCGAACTGCTCTGCGAGCTGCTGGGCGTTGGTGGTGGCCTGCGCGCGCATCCTGGGCACGAGCTCGTCACGGCGGCTCCGGACCGCACGGAAGTGCTCGATGAGGCGGTCGACATCGAACCCACGGATGGGTTGGCAGAACTCGCCGAGGCCCATCGACGCCATGAGTACGTCGTTCTTGATGCCGTAGCCGAGCGAAACGGTCGGCTTGGCGAGCTTGAGTGCACTCAGGACAGTGTGGTATCGCGTGGCGACGACGGTCTCGACCTGAACGAGCTGGTCCATCAGCTCAGCCAGCGTCGTGCTCGGCTCTGTGGTGATGGCCTCGAGGGCGCGATCGGGCCGGCTCGCTCGGACCGCTGCGACGAGCCGCCGCGCGAGATCCTCGTCGTCCCGGTCACTGGTCACCACCCGGACCGGATGACCCTGATCGACCAGCCAGAGGGCGAAGCGGGTGATGTCGTCGACGTAGCGAGCGTGGACGCGGTCAGCGGTCGCACGGTCGTCGTTGCCGCCGCGGTAGTCCATGATGCCGAGCGCCACGCCGTTGGGCTCGCACGACGCGACGGGCGCAGGGTTCGGCATCGCGAAGACGAGGTCGGAACGCACCATGTCCCGGCTGGTGTCGATGCCCATCGAGGCCAAGGCGTGCCGTGAGTGCTCGTCACGGTAGGACCGGTAGGCCGCGAGGCGGGCGGCCCCCGTGATGAGCCACCGTGTGGTGGGGGAGGTGATCCGGTCGGCTCCGACGCTGACCAGCGCTATAGAGGCGCTGAAGATCCGCCCGGCCACGCACACCACGAAGAGTGAGTAGGGCAACCCCCATGGGCGAAGGGGCAGGTTCGACTCCAGTACGCCCATCCCGGGGATGATCACGACATCCTGGCGCCGGACCCAGGCCGCGATCCTGATGATGTCGACGAGTTTGCCGAGAGCCTTGGCCGCCACCGAGCCGGCGCTGCCCGCCGTCTCGTACTCGTGGTTGTTCCAGTGCAGCTGCGTGGTCCCGTGACCGAACCGCCGGGCGATCTCGTCCGGGCCGGAACAGAGCAGCTCCACAGTGGCGCCCGGTTGACTGGAGCTCAGGTGGTTGAGCATCACCTCGAGCGAGGCGTCGTTGCCGAGGTTGCCCTGGCCCAGAAGGCCGACGAGGCCGATGCGCAACGGAATCATGCCGGACGTTTAGTGGCGGCGTGACGTTCCCGTCCCGCAACGGCTCCTGCGACGGCCCGGACACGTGAGATGGCGTCGGGCGCGACACCGGGTTGTGGTCCCTCGGCGGGGAGCATCGACGCCCACGGTCGGCCCCGTGCACCGGCGTGCACCGTGCGCCGCATCGCGCGGCTGGCCAGCCACGTGCCCAAATGGCGGTAGCAGGCGGCGCGGTCCGCTGAGGACAGTGGCGCGCGCCCAATCGCGGCCACGTAGGCCCACACGTACTCTGCGAGTAGTCGCGCAACGGGGTGGCGCCACCGGTTGGCTCGCCGCGGATCCCACGCGACGCACTTGGCACGGATGGTCTGCGCCGAGCCCTCAAGACTCATGGCGTGGTGGCGACGGAAGTAGAGCCAGTCCGGGACCTGGTGGAACGGTCCGCGCAAGACCAGCTCGGCCATGATCGTGCGATCGGAGCGGTGGTGGCTGCCGTGGGGCGGAACCGAGCGCAACACGGCTGAGCGGATCACACCGTAGTCGTCATCGCCACCGTCGTCGAAGAGCATGCTGCGAAAGCGTTCCGGCGCACTGGGAGAGGCAGTCGAAAGTGGGTACTCGACGGCAGCGGTCACCGCGTCGGTGTCGTCGATTACGGCGGTCCAACTGTGTGCGAGGACGACATCGGGGCGCTCGTCGAGGGCGGTCACACATCGCTCGACGAGGTCGCGTGCGTACAGATCGTCGTGAGATGCCCACTTGAAAAGCTCGCTGCGGGACTGTTCGAACACGAAGTTGTGGTTCGGAAAAGCCCCTATGTTCCGATCCTGCCGGAAGTAGCGGACCCGGCTGTCGCGGGCGGCCGCATCACGGCAGATGTCCTCGGTCGCGTCGGTCGACGCGTTGTCCGAGATGATCAGCTCGAAGTTCTCGAACGTCTGTCCGAGCAGCGCCTGGATCGCCCCGGCGAGGTAGACCTCGCCGTTGTAGACCGGAAGTCCGATACCGAGCCGTGGGGGGCGGGACGAGCTCATGAATGCTCCTTGTTGGTCTTATCGGACGCGACTGCCGCCCTGGGCGGCAGCTCGACCCGCAGCTCCGCCCGGAGCTGACGCCACCATCCGATCGACCCGAGCAGCACACCGACTGCGACGCCACAGCTCGAGCCGAAGGCGCCGTCGAGGTAGGCACCGCCCAGCCCGCCGGTGATGTAGGCCGCCGAGGACAGCAGCTGCGCATGAAGGCTGCGCCGGGCCGCACCGCGGGCTCGCAAACCGGTTGCGGCGCCGCTGGCAAGGCCGGCAAATGCCGCGGCAAAGGTTGCGGGGAGGATCAGAACCGATGCGGTGGGCCAGACGTCACCGAGCAGCTCTCTGCCTAGGGCGTCGGGGATGAACAGCGCCAGCCCCAGTCCCCAGGCCAGCGCAGCGAAGGCCTGGACGCCACTCAGGAGGAGGCAGAATCGAGCGAGCCGCTCCGGACGATTCCGTGCCACCCGGGACGCCTCCGGCACAGCGACCAGGCTGAGTCCCATGAGGACGGCCAGGAACGGCCCCAGCAGCAGCTCCGCACCACGAACGGCACCGACCGCAACGAGCCCCGTGATCACCCCGAGGCCATAGCTCCGCAGTTGGCTCGCACCGCTGTTGCTGACGTTCTCGAGTACGTAGCGCGGGCCGAGATCACGATGATCACGTAGCCACGCGGGCACCCGATGCGGCCGAGGGACGGTGTGCGCCTGCACACACCCGGCGAGCGCGGCGACACCGGCTGCCCCGCCCCACGCCAGGATAAAGGCAACGACACTGCCGTCGTGTCCGACGAGCAGCAGCGCGGGCACGAGCGCGACCGCCCAGATCGTGTCGTTGAGGCACGCCTGAGCCCCCTTGCCCGCCGCGAAGAACCCGAACCTCCATACGTCCTGGATCAACAGGAATGGCATGGTCGCCCCGAGCGCGATGAGAGCCGCCCCGAGTGATCCTTCGATCGTCAGTCCCGCGCCCAGCAGAAGCACGCACATGACCAGCCCGACCAGTAGAGCGCCACCGGTGGCCTGGCTGAGCGCGGTGCGCCACGCAGGAATCGGCACGCCGCTGTGGCGAACCACGAGCGGGTCGGAGGCGATACCCCGCGAGACGTTGAGAATTGCTCCGTAGGTGGCCCAAGCGAGCGCGAAGATCCCGAACTCGACGGGGCCGAGACTGCGGGCGACGACCAGTCCGACCAGCAGGTTCGTCAGGCTCGATACCGCCTGGTCACCCAGTCCCCACGACACCCGTGTCGCGAGCGAGCGGACACTCAGCCCACCGCGGTCCGACGCCGCGGCGGCGCTCGTCCCCGTGCTCATCAGCCTGGTCAGCCCTTCGTGCCGGTGGTGCCGCCCTCGTCCCGCGACAGTCGTGCTCGCCGGACGTCGAGGGCCACGTGGTCCGGTCACCCGTAGCTCGGCAGTGATGAGGCCTGCGTTACAGCGGTGGTAACACACCGGCCGGACGTGTCGACACCCAGTGCGTGCAGTTCACTCGGGACGGAGGCGCTGTGCCGAACCCGCTCCAGCGCCGGTCCTCCGTCCCAGCCGGCCTCGGGTGCCCGTTCGCCGTGGCTGCCGGGGTCGGTGTCGTGGTCGCGGTGGCCCTCGGCATCGTGATGGCGGGAACGTCGGCTCCGAGCGGGCCGGACCGCTGGGCCGCCGACATCGTCTCCGGTTGGTGGCCGGCACCCGGGACTATCGCCTACGCGATCGATTTCGTCGGCAGGCCATGGGTCGTGGTCGCGATCGCTGCGGTGACCGCGCTACTCGCTGTCGGACTTCGGCGCCGCAGGCTCGCCGTAGTCGCGCTTGTGGCGCCTGCGGTCACCGGCCTGGTCGCCACTATCGCGAAGCCTCTCGCCGGACGTACGATCCACGGCACCAACCTGTCCTACCCCAGCGGCCACGTCGCTGCTGCGACGACACTCGCGGGTGTCCTTGCGCTACTCGCCGTCGACGTCGTCCACGCGGGTCGCGTCCTCGGAATGGCGGGCTTCTTGATCGGCGCGCTCGCGTCCGGCGGCGTCATGGCCGTGGACCAGGTTGCGATCTCGGCCCACTATCCGACCGATGCCCTCGGTGGTCTCGCCACGGCGATCGTGGTCGTGGTGGCGGTCGCGACCGCCGTCGACCGGGCCGCGGACCGCCTGCCGGCAGCTCGACGCCTCTTCAGGACGTAGTCGTCGATCCGTAGCAGGCTCATCGGACTGGCGACGTATCGGATGTCGACGGTGTTCCGGGAGCCGGGCTCGGCGTCCTGCGGGTACCTGCGGTCTGAACGCGTAACGCATCGTCCGACCATGACGACTTCCACCGCGGCAACCGCCACGCCCGCTACGGGGTGTGGCGAAGAACGTTCCCTCGGTCCGAGCGGACATCGACCCGATGCGAGGGCGCACGACGACAGTGTCGGTACCGGCGCGCCGGACAAGGAGTAGCTGACGTGACCACAGCAGAGTCCGCTCGATCCACGCCCCTGGACCTGCGCGCGGGTGCCGTCGTCCGGGTTCGCAGCCGTGAGGAGATCCTGGCGACCCTCGACGCCAACGGCCGGATCGACGGCCTCCCGTTCATGCCCGAGATGTTGGCGTTCGCCGGCCGGCAGCTGCCAGTGTCCAAGATTGCGCACAAGACGTGTGACACGGTCAGCTGGACGGGGATCCGGCGCCTCAATCGGACGGTCCACCTGGCTGATACACGCTGTGACGGCAGCTCACACGGGGGGTGCCAGGCCAGCTGCCTTCTGTTCTGGCGGGAGGAATGGCTGGAGACACCCGACGGAACTCCTCTTGCGGGAGACCCCGGCCAACCAGGCGGGGCGACCGAGGAGACACTCCGCGCGGATTGCACTGCCGGTACCGATGACGACGGAGCCACCCTCTACCGCTGCGCGGCGACCGAGTTGGTCAGAGCCTCCAGCCCGCTTCCGCGTTTCGAGATGGGCCAGTACGTCACGGATGTCAGGTCGGGCAACTTCGGGCTCCTCAGCGTCCTTCGAGGGCTCGCCATCCTCCTGTTCAACAGATTGCAGGAGTTCAGCCGCAGGTTGCCGGCGCGGATGCGCATCGCCGGCGGTCGCGCGTACCCGTTCTACTGGGGCACCGGACCGATCCGGGGCAACTCGCCCGTGGGCTTGCAGCCGGGTGACTTGGTCGAGGTCAGGAGCAAAGAAGAGATCATGGCCACGCTCGGCCCGGACAACAAGACTCGCGGCCTCTGGTTCGACGGCGAGATGCTGGCGTACTGCGGTCGCCGCGGCCGGGTCCTCAGAAACGTCGAAAAGATCATCGAGGAGCCGACCGGTCGCATGCTCCGCCTGCGCGACTGTGTAATGGTTGAGGAGTTCACGTGCATCGGTGACCTCCACCGGTTCTGCCCTCGAGCGATCTACGCATACTGGCGCGAGTCCTGGCTGCGCAAGGTGGAGGAGCCAGCCGCGCTTCCGGGACGTCCCGGTTTGCGGAGCGACGCGGATCTCGATCCTTCTTGATTGTCGACAGCCTTCTGCTCTGTTGGGCGCAGGTGCCTGGGACGTCGCGGAGCGTCGACAGCATCGTGCCCACCGAAGCGGGCCGCTGTCGGGTGCGACGAGACAGGATGTGATCGACGACCGTCTACCTGGTGGCCTGCGGACCAGCGGAATCGGATAGGTTGTCCCTCGTGAGCGTGCTCCAGACGATTCTGGTCTTCGTGGTGCCGACGGTCGGGTTGTACCTGATCATCGCGTTCCTCGCCGCCGCCCCGCGCCTGGCGCGCAGGCCGCGGTACCGGGTGGGACAGCCCTGGACCTTCGAGCCCCTGTGGTGGACGGCCAACCCCGAGGGCGCGCATCTGGCGGCCGTGGACAGCCACCCGGTGTCCGGTGAACGAGGAGGTGCCCGTGGCAGCTGGTGAGCACGGTTCCGAGGTAGCGACCATCGACCCCGCCGACCTGCCCAACGGCGCGGTCGTCACGGCGTCGGGGCGGGTGTCGGCGGCGGAGGTCTACAAGGACCCCACCCACGCCGACCACCCGTTCAGCCCGGTGCAGCTCAGCCGCCTCGACGAGGCGCTGACCATGGCAAGCCGGGAGACCGGGCTGCGCTTCAGCGTGTACCTGGGTGACCTGGGTGCGGACGCGACCGCCCGTGCGGCGGAGCTGCACGGCGAGCTGGAGGGCACCACCGAGGCGGTGCTGGTGGCGGTCAGCCCCGAGCAACGCGTGGTCGAGGTGGTCACCGGGCCCGAGGCGCGGCTGCGGCTGCCCGACCGCGGCGCGAAGCTCGCGGTGATGAGCATGGTCGCCTCCTTCAAGGAGAGCGACATCCTGGGCGGGCTGCTCAGCGGCCTGCGGATGCTGGCCGACCAGGCCGGCGGGCGGCGTCGCCTGCACTGAGGAGCTCCTCCGTGAGCCCGGCCCAGGAGCCCGCGGCCCGGTCCCTCGCGCTCACCAGGGTGACCGGCTGCGGCCACGCGATGGCCAGGTCGGGGTCGTCGTACCGCACCGACAGGTCCTCGCCGGGGGCGTGCTCACGGTCGATCCGGTAGCAGACGTCGGCCTCATCGGTGAGCGCCTGGAAACCGTGCAGGACGCCCGGCGGCACGAACAGGTGGGCGAACGACTCGTCGTCGAGCGTGATGCTCATCTGCCGCCCGAACGTGGGAGACGACGGGCGCGCGTCCACCAGCACGTCGTGGACGGCACCGCGGGCGCAGCGCACCAGCTTCGACTCGCCCCGCCCGCCGCGGCCGTGCATCCCCCGGACCGTGCCGCGGTGGGACCGGGACTGACTGTCCTGCACGAACTCCTCCGGGCGCAGCCCGTGCTCGCGCGCGATCACGGCGTCGAACGTGCGGGTGAAGAAGCCCCGCTCGTCGTGGTGGGCCTGCGGGAGGAACACCAGGACCCCGGCCAGCGACATCGTGCGTGCTTCCATGTCCGGGTTATCGACCATCCGAGGGGATTCGTTATGGCGCAGCTGCGGTGCCGGTGGTGCCGGTCCACCTCCGGCGAGATCGTGCTCGACCTGGGGGAGCAGCCGGCGTGCGAGTACTTCCCGCCGCTGCACGACCCGGCGCCCGACCCCGTGTTCCCGCTACGGCTGTGGCTCTGCGCCGGCTGCGGCCTCGCCCAGCTCGCCGACGACGCCGACCTGCCCGACCAGCCCGAGGGGCTCGAACCGGCTGCGCTCACCGAGCAGCGGCACGACGCCGTCGTGGCCGCGCACGCCGCCGGGTTCCTGCCGGTCGGCGCCACCGTCACCGAGGGGCACACCCCGCACGGGGGCTCGTGGTGGTCGGAGCTCGAGGCGCTCGGGCTGCGGCGGGCTGAGCCGGGCACACCCGCCGACGTGGTCGTCGACGGGTCCTTCGGCCTCATGCACGCCACCGACCAGGCCGCGGCCCTCGCCGCGCTCGTCGACGCGCTGGCTCCCGGGGGAACGCTGCTGTTCCAGTTCCACAGCCTCGCCGCGATCCTGCGTGAGCAGCAGTGGAACGCCGTGCGCCTCGGCCACTACGCCTATTATTCGGTGCCCGCGCTGCAGACGATGCTCGCGCGGCACGGGTTCACCGTCACCCACGCATGGAGCTTCCCGCTCTACGGCGGCACCGTGCTGGTCGCGGCCCGCCGCGGCGGTCTCCCCGACACGTCCGTCACGGAGCTGGTGGCCTCGGAGACCGCCGATGGCGTGCTCGACGCCGGGGTGGTGGCGACGCTCCAGGAGTGCGTGGACGTCTCCAGCGCCGCACTGCGCACCCTCACCGCCGACGCCCGTGCCCGCGGTGCCCGCGTGTACGGGTACTCCGCGGCGTCCCGTGCGGTGGCGCTGCTCTACCTCGCCGGGCTGCAGGACGGCCTGCTGCTCGGCGTCGCCGACGCCTCGCCCGCCAAGCAGGGCTGTCGCATGCCCGGCACGACCATCCCCGTGATCGCCCCGGTGGATCTCGTCGACGCCCGCCCCGACGTCGTTCTGCTCTTCGTGTCCGACCTGTTGTCAGAGGTCAGGCGACAACTACCGCAGATCGAGGTAACGGGGGGTAGTTGGATCGACGCTGGATTAGGCCTGAAGGGGTAACCCATCAGCCCGACGTCCGCCCGGTGTCGGGCGTCCGGTCCGCCTCCCGTCACCTTCGCGTTGCTCCACCAGCAGGCGGAGGTCGCCGACTTCCTCGTCACGGCCCTGGTCGGCATCGCGCTCGTGATGCGGTGGAGAACCTCGACACACCACCACGACCGCCGCGCCGACGACGACGGTGGCGCCGACGACCACGGCCTCCACGAGCCCGCAGGCCGCGTCGATCGGCCCCACGGTCACCCCCACGCCGACGCCCACGCCGGCCGCGAGCCCCTGACGTCGAACCGCACCGGCTGCGGAGCCGAATCGTTGGGTGAGACAGTGACGACGACGGCACCACCGACAGTCCGGATGCGGATGACCATCTCCACTCACGACCACGTCCTGATCATCGACGACCACGAGCTCGTCGGGACCTCGCTGATGCTGAGCCTGCGCTCCGAGGGGCTGCGGGCCGACTGGCGCGGTAACGCGGGTGGTGAGGAGGGCATCCTCGCCGACGTCCGCCGCCTCGACCCCGGCCTCGTCCTGCTCGACCTCGACCTGGGCCGCGACCGCGACGGCCGGATGCTCGACGGTGTGCACCTCGTCGCCCCGCTGATCGACGCGGGCTGGCGGGTGCTGGTGCTGTCCGGCAGCTCCGACCGGGTCCGCATCGGGGGAGCCCTCGCCGACGGGGCGCTGGCCTGGGTGCCCAAGAACGCGCCGCTGCCGGCCCTGCTGCGCTCGGTGCGGGCGGCGGCGCAGGGGCGCCCGGTGATGGCGCCGGAGCGCCGGCAGCAGCTCATCGACACCTACCACGAGCAGACAACGGCCCGTTCCGAGCTGAGGGCCCGGCTCGACAAGCTCACCCAGCGCGAGCGGGAGGTGCTCGCGGAGCTGGCCCAGGGGCACCGCGCGCAGGCGGTGGCGGAGCGGTTCGTGGTCTCGCTCGCCACCGTGCGCACCCAGATCCGGGCGATCCTCGTGAAGCTGGAGGTCAGCTCGCAGCTCGAGGCGGTGGCGCTGTACCGCCGGGCAAGCGGACGCTGACAGAGGACGCATCCGGCCGATCGGGCCACTGCGGGCGCGAATGTCACCGTCCGGGCACTACGATGCACGTCTCCCGGCCGGACGATATCCACGCGGAGGTGTGACGAGGTGACCGACAGTGTCGTACACCGGCGCGCGCTGCGCTGGTCGTCCCGGCTCCTCGTCGACATCCTGATCGTCGCTGCGCTCTGCCTGGTGGTCGGTGTCCTCCTGAAGGCCGACACGGTGCTCGCCGCGCTGCCCGGCCAGGCCACCTTCGAGATCCTGACGCTCACCGCCGCCGCGGTGGGGGCGGGGTCGGCGATCCTCGCGCTCGTCGCGTCCCGGCTGATCGACGAACCCCGGCTCGCCTGGATCTCTTCGGCCCTGGTCCTCTACTGCGTGATCGTGCTGCCGTGGACGACGATGGCCGCCACCGACATGGACATCGCCCACCGCGCGTCGCGCCTCGTCGCCTACGTCACCGCGCTCGTGCTGCTGCTGGCCTCGATCCGGCCGCCGCGGTCCACGGGCTCGTGGGGCGGGTGGGTCGTGATGGTCGTGGGCGGGCTCGCGGCGTTCGCCGCGCTGGACCTGCCCGACACCGGGTCTGCGGGGGCTCGTCGAGGGGCCGCTGCTCACCGTCGTGGTGCTGGTCGGCTGGAGCGCGGTGGCCGTCGCCTACGTCGTGGAGGGCGTCCGCCGCCAGTGCAACCCGTGGCTGCGGCTCGGCCTGGGCCTCATCGTGCTGGCCGTCGCGCAGCTCTACCGGGTCTCCACCGGCGCGCCCAGCTCCACCACCAACCTGGTCTTCGCGGCGCTGCGGCTGGTGGGGCTCGCCATCGTGCTGATCGGCGTCGCGCAGATCGTCCAGCGCTCGATGGCCACGCAGCGCTCGGAGTTCTGGCAGCAGCAGGAGGAGCTCGCCACCGCGGCCCTGCACATGGAACGCGCCGGCGAGCTCGCCGCCGAGCGCAGCCACGAGCTCCGCAACGGCCTCGCCGGGCTGGCCGGCATCACCCATCTGCTCAGCGCCGACGGCGGCGAGGACCACGAGCGGCTCAAGCACGCCGTGCTGGCCGAACTCAGCCGCCTGCACCGCATCCTCGACGGCGACGAGACCACACAGCCCGTCGACGACTACCTGGTGGGCCCCGTGCTGGAGGGCCTCGCGGCGCTCCGGGACACCGCGCTCGCCCTGGAGATCGAGCCGGGGCTGCGCGCCCGGGGCGACCCGGCCGTGCTCGCCCAGGTGGTCACCAACCTGCTCGCCAACTGCGACCGGCACGCCCCCGGGGCGCGGGTGCACGTCACCGCCCGCCACGACGAGGCCGACGTGGTGGTGGAGGTGCGCGACGAGGGGCCGGGCCTGCCGTCGGACCTGGAGCCGGGTGCCGTGCTCGGCCGCGGGGTGCGCGACGAGTCGGCGGGCGGGTCGGGGCTCGGGCTCTACATCTCCGGCGAGCTGCTGGCCCGTGAGGGCGGCTCGTTGCGGCTCTCCACCGTCACGGATCCCTGCGGATGCGTGGCCGCCGTGCGGGTGCCGGCCGCCGCGCCACTCACGGCTCCCGCCAGCCGGTGACGGAACGTCGCCTTCCTGCCGACTTTCATCAAGGTTGGTGATTCCCAGGCGGGGATCTTGTCGCATAGTGTGCACCATCGGCTCCTGAGAGCCACCGGATGGATCGAATGCAAGGAGACCCACATGGTGGAGTCGGTTCCAGGCACGCCCCGGAGGGGCAGGCCGACCTCGCCGGGTTCTGCCGTCCTGACCCCGCCCACCGGCCTGCCGGCCCTCCCGGAGGTCGACGCGCTCGTCCCGGCCCAGCGCCGACCCGACGACCACCGCCCGTCCACGCCGCCCACCGTCGTCGAGCCGTGCACGTGCGGGCACGCCCGCGCCGCCCACGACCACTACCGGCCCGGCCACGACTGCGGCGCCTGTGGCGCCGAGGGCTGCGCCGACTTCAGGCCCGTGGGCGGTCCGCTCCGCCGCGCCGCACGCCGGATCGGCCTCTCGGACTGACCCTGTCCAGCAGGAGCGCGAACCCCAGCACGACCACCACGGCCGTGCAGTAGCCGCCGATGATGTCGGTGGGGTAGTGGGCGTCAACGGCCACCATGGCCGCGCCCACGCACCCGCCGGCCACCGATGCGCCGACGGCCAGCATCGTCAGCCCGCCCACACGGCCCGGCCGCACCAGGCTGACCAGCAGCAACGCGGCCACCAGGCCGAGTGCCGTGGCGCCGCCGGTGTGGCCGCTGGGGAACGCGTAGCCCTGACCGATGGTGCGCCCGAGCGCGGGCTTGAGCAGCGTGGTGGCCACCCCGGTGACGCCGGGCCCCACGATCGCCAGCACCGCCAGCCGACGCCGTCCCAGCAGCAGGCAGACACACGCCATGAGCACGGCCACGAGCACCACCACCGGTGGCGACCCAAAGACGACCGTGTCGGCCACGAGCCATCGGTGGGCCGCGCCCAGCGGGTCGATGAGGCGGTCGACGTGCAGGTCGATCCGGCCGGGCGTCGACGTGCCGGCGTAGCGGGCCGCCAGCAGCGCGAACACCACGGCGGCGACCACCAGCGCCACCGTCACGGGGCGCCGCATCGAGGCGGGGACCAGTGTGCGTGGGGGCACGCTCGCGGAGGTCATCCACGCCCAGGGTACGCAGCCCGAAGCGTGCCGCGTCGTCGATCGGCGATCGTCACACCTGATGGCGGCGCCCGTTCTGTCCGTTCTGTCGGTAACGCGCCGGAGATCCTTCCCGAAGGCTCGGGTACGGCGCCCGGATGACGGAGCGCGCCGCGACCATTCGGACCTGACGATGGAGTCCACGCGATGATGCGCGCCCGGCCGGGACGACGGCGGCCCCCCGCACGTCCCGGTGCCCTCGTGGCGGCGCTGGGCTCCTGGTCTCGGCGGGCTGCGCCGGGCGGCCGGGCGGGGACGCGACCGCTCCCGCTGCGCCCCGGCCACCACGGCGGTCGTGCCGTACGTCGACGTCTCGCCCCAAGTGGGTGGTGCTGCTCGTCGCCGTGCTGATGACGGTCTCGGTGCTGGCCCTCAACGGGCTCGTCAACCCCGCCGTCGGGAGCGACGCCGACCGTCAGGCGCCGCGCGGATCGGCCGCGCCCGTACCGGCGTCGAACTCCGAGGGCGGGTCGGTCGTAACCTCACGCCGGCAGATGCGCAGCCTGGCGGTGCCGGACCGCACGATCGCGCTCATCTTCGACGACGGGCCGGACCCGGTCTGGACCCCGCAGGTGCTGTCGGTGCTCCGCAGGTACGACGTGCCCAGCCCGATCGCCGTGTCCTGCCGTCGGTCCGCCTGATCCGGCAGGTCAACAACAGCAGGCCGGCCGCGCTCAACACCGGCGTCCGCGCGGCGAGCCACGACATCGTGGTGATGCTGGACGGCGACACGGTCTTCGAGCCCTCCACCGTGCGCCTGCTCGTGCAACCGTTCGCGCGGCCGGAGGTCGGCGCGGTGGCGGGCAACGCGAAGGTCGCCAACCGCACGGGCCTGGTCGCGCGGTGGCAGCACATCGAGTACGTGATCGGCTTCAACCTCGACCGGCGGGTCCAGGACGAGTGGCGCTGCATGACCCCCGTGCCCGGTGCCGTCGGGGCGTTCCGGCGCGCCGAGCGCGAGAAGCTGCGGCCGCTGTGGCTCCTGCCGCTGCAGCAGCTGGTGTACCGGCAGCTGATGTACGCGGTGCTGATCCAGTCGATCGCGACCGCGCTGACCGGTATCCGCCTGCGCTGGCAGAAGCTCCGCAGGGTCGGGGACTTCGCCATGGTGCCGCACGGCTAGGAACACCGGGAGCGGGGTGGTGGCACCCACCCCGCTCCACGGTCAGGAGCGGTCGAACTCCCGGGCCGCGAGGGCCCGGACGATCCCGGCCCGGCCCTCGGTGACCAGCCGGCGCAGCGCCGGCGGGTGCGACTCGTCGGCCAGCCAGGCGTCGGCGGCGTCGACGGTGGACTTCTCCACCGCGTGCGACGGGAACAGCCCGATCACCACGGACTGCGCCCGCTCGCTCGTGCGCCGCTCCCACACCTCGGCCACCTCGGCGAAGTAGCGCTCGACGTAGCCGCCGAGCAGGCCGCGCTGCGCCGGGTGGGCGAAGCCGGAGATGATCGACTCCTGCACGGCGTTGGGGATGTCGTCGTCGTGCACGGCGCGCATCCAGGCCGTCTCCTTGGCCTCGGCGGTGGGGATGAGCGCGCGGGCGCGCTCGGCCATCCGCTGGCCGGTGGAGGTGGGGTCGCGCTGGAGCTCCTCGTCGATCTGGGTCTCCGACGCGGCGCCGTGTGCGACGAGCGCGTGCAGCAGCCGCCAGCGCAGGTCGGTGTCGATCGTCAGCCCCTCCGGGACCTCCCCGCCACCGAGACCGGGGTCGAGCAGCCAGACCTTGAACCGCTCCAGCACCGGCGTCGGCAGCACGCTGCCCGTCAGCGAGTTGACCACCGCGAGCTGCGCGTCGGAGCCGGCAGGAGCCGTGTCGAGGCGGAAGCGGAGCTGGTCGGTCAGCAGCGGCCAGCCCTTCTCCGCGGCCCACTGGTCGTCGGCGTAGGAGGCGATGGCCGTCTGGGCCTGCAGCAGCAGCCGCTGCACGACGCCGATCTCGGACTCGGCGCCGAAGCCGCCGGCCACGAGCGTGGCGAAGTCCCGGGCCTTGAGCTCGGCCTCGCGCGTCATCTCCCAGGCTGCCGACCAGCACAGCGTGCGCGGCAGCGGCTCGGCGATGTCGCCGATGCGGTCGATGAGCGTGGTGAGCGAGCCGGCGTCCAGGCGCAGCGCGCAGTAGGTGAGGTCGTCGTCGTTGACCAGCACGAGCGTGCCCTGCGGCACGCCGACCAGCTCCGGGACGGCCGTGCGCTCGCCCTCGACGTCGACCTCGACGCGGTGCGTCCGCACGATCTTGCCGTCCACGTCGTCGTAGACGCCGACCGCGATGCGGTGCGTGCGCAGCTCACCGGCACCGGGCCGCGCGCCGCCCTGCACGACGTCGAAGCGGGTGAAGGCGCCGTTCGCGTCCACCTCGAACGACGGGCGCAGCAGGTTCAGGCCGGTGGTCTTGAGCCACTGCGCGCCCCAGCCCGACAGGTCGCGGCCCGAGGACTTCTCCAGCGCCCCGAGCAGGTCGGAGAACGTGGCGTTGCCCCAGGCGTGCGCGGTGAAGTAGCTGCGCAGCCCGGCCAGGAACGCGTCCAGCCCCACGTAGGCCACGAGCTGCTTGAGCACGCTCGCGCCCTTGGCGTAGGTGATGCCGTCGAAGTTGACCTCCACGGCCTGCAGGTCCGGTATGTCGGCCGCGATCGGGTGCGTGGACGGGAGCTGGTCCTGGCGGTATGCCCAGCTCTTCTCGACGTTCGCGAACGTCGTCCAGGCTTCCTTGTACTCCGTGGCCTCGGCCTGGCAGATGACGCTGGCCCACGTCGCGAACGACTCGTTGAGCCACAGGTCGTCCCACCACCGCATGGTGACGAGGTCGCCGAACCACATGTGCGCCATCTCGTGCAGCACGGTCTCGGCGCGGCGCTCGTAGAGCGAGCGGGTGACGCGGGAGCGGAAGACGTAGTCCTCGAGGAACGTCACGGCGCCGACGTTCTCCATCGCGCCCGCGTTGAACTCGGGAACGAAGAGCTGGTCGTACTTGCCGAACGGGTACCGCACGCCGAAGTTGCGGTGGTAGAAGCCGAAGCCCTGCTTGGTCTCGGTGAACAGCCGCTCGTGGTCCATGTGCGGGGCCAGCGAGGCGCGGCAGAAGATCCCGAGCGGGATGGTGCCGCCCTCGTCGGTGTACTCGTCCTGCCACGAGGCGTACGGGCCCGCGACCAGCGCCACGAGGTAGGTGGAGAAGACCTCGCTGGTGGCGAAGTGGTGGGTCTGCGAGCCGCCCGGACCCTCGGTGCTGTTCTCGATGGCGGCGTTGGACACGACGGTCCAGTCGGCCGGGGCGGTGACCGTCAGCCGGTAGCGGGCCTTGAGGTCGGGCTGGTCGAAGCACGCGAAGAGGCGCTTGGCGTCGGCCGTCTCGAACTGGGAGTACAGGTACACGGCGCCGTCGACCGGGTCGACGAAGCGGTGCAGGCCCTCACCGGTGTTCATGTAGCGGCCGGTGGCCACCACGCGCAGCTCGTTCTCCGCGGCGAGCGAGGGCAGCGCGATGCCGTCGTCCTCGCGGTAGCCGGAGACGTCGAGCTCGACGCCGTTGAGCGTGGCGGAGGCGACCTGGGCCCCGACGAAGTCGATCCAGCTGTCGCTGCCCGGGGCGTTGCACGTGAAGGTGACGACCGCGGTGGAGGCGAACGTGGCCTCCCCCGGCTTGCCCCCACCGTCGGTGAGGTCGAGGTCCACGACGTAGTCGGAGACCTGCAGCAGCGAGGCCCGCTTCTCGGCGTCGGTGCGGGTCAGGTTGGGCGGGGCCATGCGAGAGAAACCCTTCGTCGTAGAGGTTCCCGATCCAACCACGATGGGATGCACGGTGCGCGTGAGAAGGGAACACGTCGGGGGGCCGCTCGGTTCTCAGTGTCATGACGAGCTCCGAGAAGACCCACGTCGACTTCTGGTTCGACCCGCTGTGTCCCTTCGCCTGGATCACCTCCCGCTGGATGCTCGAGGTCGAGAAGGTGCGCGACGTCGACGTCGACTGGCACGTGATGAGCCTCGCTGTCCTCAACGAGGGCCGCGACCTCCCCGCCGAGTACGCCGAGCTGATGAAGAAGGCCTGGGGCCCGGTCCGCGTGGCCATCGCCGCGGCGAAGGAGAAGGGCCCGGACGTGCTGCTGCCGCTCTACACGGCGATGGGCACCCGGATCCACAACCAGGGCAACAAGGACTTCGACGTGGTGGTCAAGGAGTCGCTGGCCGAGGTGGGGCTGCCCGAGTCGCTGGCCGACGCCGCCACCAGCACCGACTTCGACGAGGAGCTCAAGGCCAGCCACCACCGCGGCATGGACCCGGTCGGGATGGACGTGGGCACCCCCACCATCCACATCGACGGCGTCGCGTTCTTCGGCCCGGTGCTGAGCACCATCCCCAAGGGGGAGGACGCCGGGAAGGTCTTCGACGGCAGTCGCCTGCTCGCCGGCTACCCCGACTTCTTCGAGCTCAAGCGCACCCGCACCGGGGACCTGAAGTTCGACTGAGCCGCCGGCTCAGGAGCGCGCGATGGCCAGGTCGCGCAGCATGCCCGTCTCCAGCTCCATCTCGTGGAGGCGGTGCTTGACCAGGTCGCCGATGCTCACGAGCCCGACGAGCTCACCGCGGTCGAGCACGGGCAGGTGGCGGTAGCGGCCCACCGTCATCTGCGCCATCGCGTGGGCCACGCTCTCGTCGGGCCGGCACGTGCGCACGTGCCGGGTCATGACCTTCGTGACGTCCATGGTGAGCACCGCTGCGCCGTGGACGCGCAGGGCCAGCACCACGTCACGCTCGGAGACGATGCCGCAGATGGCGCCGTCGAGGTCCCGGACCAGGAGGGCTCCGACGCCCTCCTGGCCGAGCCGGTCCACGACGGCGGCGACGGTGGTCCACGGGCGCACGGAGTGCACCGTGGACCCCTTTCCGGCCAGGATGTCGGCGATCTTCATTGGTGACGCCTCTCTGCGTGGTGGGCTCTCGTCCCCCGATGGTGCGCCTGCCGGTTGCCCGCCGTCGCGGGTCTCACCCGGTGGTCGTACCGATGCGGCGTGATCGTCCGGATCGGTGCGCCCAACGGTCGGTGCGCAGGCGCAGGCCCCGCTCAGCCGATCACCCGCATGCTGCCGTCCAGCTCGCCCTCGGCCTGGCGGCGGTTCAGGACGGCCAGCCGGGTGAAGCGGTTGTCGAACGCCTCCTGCGTCAGCCCCCGAGCCCGGTACTCCCGGGCGAGCTGCGCCGCCCCGTCGGCGATCGTCCAGCCGGCCTCGAAGTCGAGCTCCTTGCGGGCCCGCGAGAAGTCCACGCGGTAGGACCGCGGGTCGTTGCCGGCCTCGCCCGTGATCTCGAGGACCGATCCCGGGACGGCCTGGACCACGGCCTCGGCGATCTCGGCCACGGTCCGGTTGTTCTTCTCGGTGCCGACGTTGAAGGCCCGCGCCCGAACCACGTCGCCGGGCGCGGCCAGACCGGCGATAACGGCCCCGGCGATGTCCTCGGCGTGGGCGAGGGGACGCCACGGCGTGCCGTCGGACAGGACCGTGACCCGCCCGGTGAGCAGGGCCCGGCCGACGAGGTTGTTGAGCACGATGTCGGCCCGCAGCCGCGGTGAGAACCCGAACGCGGTGGCGTTGCGCAGCGAGAACGGGACGAAGTCGGCGTCGGCGAGGTCGGCGAGGTCGTCCTCCACCCGGACCTTGGAGATCGCGTACGGCGTGACGGGCTTGAGCGGCGCGTCCTCGGCCACGAGGTCGTCGCCGGACTGGGCGCCGTACACCGAGCACGTCGACGCGTAGGCGAAGCGGGCGACGCCCGCCTCCTTGGCCAGCCGCGCGAGCCGGGTGGACGCGTGGTGGTTGATGTCGAAGGTGATCTCCGGGGCCAGCGAGCCCAGCGGGTCGTTCGACAGCGCGGCCATGTGGACCACGGCGTCGAACCCGCGGAGCTGGTCGACCGTGACGTCACGCAGGTCCGTGGTCAGGCCGGGCACGTCGGGGGCGTCGAGCCCGCCGAGGACGCAGTCGGCGAACAGGCCGCTGTCGAGGCCGGTGACCTCGTGTCCGGCCGCGGCGAGCAGGGGGGCCATGACGGTGCCCAGGTAGCCCTGGTGGCCGGTCAGCAGTACGCGCACGATGAGGTCCTTCTCAGCCGACGATCTCGAGGGTGGGGATGGGCAGGACGAGCTTCCCGCCCCAGTCGTGCACGTAGGCCAGCTGCTCCAGCAGCTCGTCACGCAGGTTCCACGGCAGGATCAGCACGTAGTCGGGACGGTCGGCGGCGATCTGCTCCGGGGGCAGGACGGGGATGCGGGTGCCCGGGGTGAACCGGCCGTGCTTGTAGGGGTTGCGGTCCACGGTGTAGGCGAGCAGGTCGGGGCGGATGCCGCAGTAGTTGAGCAGCGTGTTGCCCTTGCCCGGCGCCCCGTAGCCGACCACCGTCTTCCCCGCCCGTCGCGCCTCGATGAGGAAGGCGACCAGGTCGTCGCGGACGCGGGAGACCGCCTCCGCGAAGCCGTCGTGGCCCGCGGCCGTGTGCAGCCCGGCGGCCTCCTCGGCCGCGAGCACCTCGCGCACCCGCGCGGAGGGATCGCCGGCGACCTCCGACGGCCGGGCCCACATGCGCAGCGAGCCGCCGTGGGTGTCGAGCAGCTCGACGTCGACCAGCGTCAGGCCGCCGGACGCGAGCGCCCGCTGCCCGGTGAGCAGCGTGTAGTACTGGAAGTGCTCGTGGTAGACGGTGTCGAACTGGGTGCGCTCCACGAGCGTCAGCAGGTGCTGCACCTCGATGGACACCCACCCGTCGTCGGCCACCATCGCCCGCAGGCCCTTCGTGAACCCGACCACGTCCGGGATGTGGGCGTAGACGTTGTTGAGGCAGACGAGGTCGGCGGCGCCGTGCTCGGCGCGCACCTGCGCGCCCGTCTCCGGGGTGAGGAACGCGGTGAGCGTCGGCACGCCCTTCTCCCGGGCGGCCTCACCCACGTTGACCGACGGTTCGACCCCCAGGCAGCGGATGCCGTGCTCGACCACGTGCTGGAGCAGGTAGCCGTCGTTGCTGGCCACCTCGACGACGAACGAGTCGGCGCCGAGCCCGAGCCGCTCCACGGACGCGTCGACGAACCGCCGCGCGTGCCCGACCCACGACGTGGAGAACGAGGAGAAGTAGGCGTATTCGGTGAACGTCTCCTCCGGTGTGATCAGCGGAGGGAGCTGCACGAGCAGGCAGGTGTCGCACACGCGGACGTGCAGCGGGAACGTCGCCTCGGGCCCCTCCGCCGCCTCGGCGGTGAGGAACAGCTCGCACGGCGGGGTGGCGCCGAGGTCGAGGAAGCTCCGCAGCTCCGACGATCCGCAGAGGCGGCACTGCAGGGTCGGCGCGGGCGTCGACAGATCGTGGCTGCTGATGGCTGTACCTGCCGTCACCTGGGCTCCCCCGTTCGCGGGCGGCACCCGGACGGGTGCACTCCATGACCTGTACTCGCTCCCGGGCGTCGCAACGTCACGTCCGGGCTGTGATCTGCTCCCGCGCCGTGCGCGGTGTCGCCGCCGCGAACACCGCGTTCCCCGCCAGGTCGACCGAGGTCGGCACCGGCACCACCGCGCTCTCCGGGAACGCGTGCCAGGCGTAGGTGAGCAGGGCGGCGGCGCCGGGGGTGAGGGTATGGCGGGGGCCAGGCCGGGGTCAGGCCACGCGGGCGGCCCAGCGGCGCACCGCCAGCGCGAGCGCGGCGCCCGTCACCAGCACGATCACGACGCAGGCCCAGCCGGGCACGACCTGGTCGGCGAGGAAGAAAACGGCGCCGGTGGTGGCCACGATGCCCAGGACGAACAGCACCGCCGTCACCACCAGGCCGGGCCGCGCCGGCGCTGCGCCCTCGGCCGGACGATCGAACCCGCCCATGAGGATGTCGTGTGTTGGGATGGGGTCATGGCCGCACCCACGCAGAACGTCCCCGCAGAGAATGTCGCAGCACACTGGATCGCCGGAGCCTCCGTCGCGGGCGGCGGCGAGCACATCGACGTCGTCAACCCCGCCACCGGCGAGGTGATCGCCGCCGTTCCCGCCGGCACCGCCGCCGACGTCGACCGGGCCGTCACCGCCGCCCGGGCCGCGTTCCCGGAGTGGTCCGCCACCCCCGTCGCCGAGCGCGCCGCCGTCGTGAAGCGGATCTCCGAGGGGCTCAAGGAACGGGGCGCGGAGATCGCCGCCGCCGTCACCTCCGAGATGGGGTCGCCCATCTCGTTCTCCCGTTCGGTGCAGGCCGGGCTGCCCGTGTTCACCTCGGGCGGGGTGGCCGGGCTGGCCGAGTCGTTCCCGTGGACCGAGGAGATCGGCAACTCGCTCGTCGTCCGCGAGCCCGTGGGCGTGGTCGGCGCGATCACGCCGTGGAACTACCCGCTGCACCAGGTGGTCGCGAAGGTCGCCCCGGCGCTGCTCGCGGGCTGCACGGTGGTGCTCAAGCCGTCGGAGGTGGCGCCGCTCTCGGCCGCGATCCTCGCCGCGATCGTCGCCGAGGCGGGCCTGCCCGCAGGCGCGTTCAACATCGTCTACGGCACCGGGCCCGTCGTCGGCGAGGCCATCGCCGGGCATCCGGGCGTCGACATGGTGTCGTTCACCGGCTCCACCGCCGCGGGCAAGCGCGTGTCCGTGGTCGCGTCGGAGACGGTCAAGCGGGTGGCGCTGGAGCTGGGCGGCAAGTCCGCCAACGTGATCCTCGACGACGCCGACCTCGCCAAGGCCGTGAAGGTCGGGTTGGGCAACGCCTGGATCAACGGCGGCCAGACCTGCACCGCCTGGACCCGCATGCTCGTGCCCGCGGCGAAGCACGACGAGATCGTGGAGATGGTCGCCGCCGCGGCCGCCCGCTACAGCGTCGGCGACCCGACGGAGGACACCACGCGCATCGGGCCGATGTCCTCGGCCACCCAGCAGGGGCGCGTCAACGGCTACATCGAGCGCGGGGCCGCCGACGGCGCCACCGTGGCCTACAGCGGTGCCACCCCGGACGGTCCCGGTGCCTACGTCGCCCCGACGGTCTTCGCCGGGGTGGCGCCCGACGCCGTCATCGCGCAGGAGGAGATCTTCGGCCCGGTGCTCTCGGTGATCCCCTACGCCGACGAGGAGCAGGCCGTCGCGATCGCGAACAACTCGATCTACGGGCTGGCCGGGGCGGTGTTCGGTGAGCCCGACCACGCGCTGGCCGTCGCGAAGCGGCTGCGGACGGGCCAGGTGGACGTCAACGGGGGTGCGTTCAACCCGATGGCGCCGTTCGGCGGCTACAAGCAGAGCGGCAACGGCCGCGAGCTCGGCCGGTTCGGCCTCGAGGAGTTCCTGGAGATCAAGTCGATCCAGCGGTAACGGGTGCGAACGGTCCCGCGCCCCCGCTGAGCTGCGACGGGGGCGCGGGACCGGGCGTTCCGCCTCGTCGCGGGGGTGCGGCTTCCTAGCGTCCGGCACGTGGACGAGACGTGCGGAGGTGTCTCCCGGCACCGGTGGTGGGCGCCGGTCGGGGCCGCGGCCGGCGTCGTGGTCGTCGTGCTCCTCGTCACGACGGGGGCCCACCTGAGGGCGACGGCCCGCACCGTGGCGGCCGCCACCGTGGACGGCTGCTACCTCACCGGTGCCGCCACCCGGTCGCAGAGCGGCCGGTCCGGGGTGGTGGACGGCGGCATGGTCGGCGCGGCGCAGGGGGGTTGCCGGGCCGGCCCCACCGCGACGCCGCGGGCCCCGGCCGACCCGAACCTCACCGGCGCGTCCGGGCAGGATCTCGACGCCCCCGACCCCTCGGCCGGGTCGACCGCCGCACCACAGCCGGACGCCGGGTCGGGGGCCGGATCCGGGTCCGACGCCGGGGCCGACGCCGGCTCCGGGCCTGGTCGGGGGAGTGCCGAGCCGGCTCCCACCTCGATCCCGGCTCCGGCACCGAAACCGGCCCCCGCACCCGCGCCGCCCCAGCCCGCGCCGCCCCAGCCCCCGCCGCCCCAGCCCGCGCCGCCCCAGCCCCCGCCGCCCCAGCCCGCGCCACCCAAGGCCGCGCCACCGGCCCCCGCCGACGGGGTCTGGGACGAGCTCGCGCAGTGCGAGTCCACCGGGAACTGGGCGATCAACACCGGCAACGGCTACTACGGCGGCCTGCAGTTCGACCTCTCGACCTGGAAGGCCTACGGCGGGGCCGCCTACACACCGCGGCCCGACCAGGCCACCCGGGAGCAGCAGATCGCCGTGGCGACGAAGGTCCGCGACGACCGCGGCGGCTACGGATCCTGGCCCGCCTGCGCGGCGAAGCTCGGGCTGCCGCGGTGAGGGGGACCGCGTTCGGGCGGCACTCCCCCCGGGTCGCTACCCTCTCGGGTGACGAGTGCGCGCTGCAGTGCACGTGTGCAGCGAGGGAGGACGATGACTGCGCCCGAGGGCAACCCGACCCGGATCGGTGACCGCTACCGCATCCAGGAACGCATCGGAGCCGGGGCGATGGGTGCGGTGTGGCGGGCCACCGACGAGCTGCTCAACCGCACGGTCGCGGTGAAGGAGCTCCTGGCCGTCACGCCGGGCACCAGCGCGGAGGCGATCGAGGAGTCGCGCCAGCGGATCCTGCGCGAGGGCCGCATCGGCGCCCGGCTGCAGCACGCCCACGTCATCAGCATGTTCGACGTGGTGGTGCACGAGGACCGCCCGTGGCTGGTCATGGAGTACCTGCCGTCCGACTCGCTGGCCACCGTCCTCAAGCTGAAGGGCCCGCTGCCCCCGCTGGAGGTGGCCGACATCGGCCGCCAGGTGGCCGACGGCCTCGCCGCCGCCCACCTCGCGGGCGTCGTGCACCGCGACGTCAAGCCCGGCAACGTCCTGATCGCCCCCGACGGCCGCGTCAAGATCACCGACTTCGGGGTCTCCCGCGCCGTCGACGACGTGCAGCTCACCCGCACCGGCCTCATCGCCGGCACGCCCGCGTTCCTCTCCCCGGAGGTGGCGCAGGGCCGGGAGCCGCTGGCCGCGTCCGACATCTTCGCGCTCGGCGCCACGCTCTACGCCGCTGTCGAGGGCGTGCCGCCGTTCGGGCTCGACGACAACGCCTACGCGCTGCTGCACAAGGTCGCCACCGCGCAGCCGGAGCCGCCCGAGCACGCCGGCCCGCTCACCGGCGTGATCATGCGGCTGCTGGCCGTCGATCCCGACGACCGGCCGTCGGCGTCCGAGGCCCGCGAGCTGCTGGCGGCCGTCGCGGACGGGCAGGCCGTCGCCGGCCCGACCGCCACCCTCGCGGCGATGCCCACCGTCGCCGTCGCGCGGAAGGCCGATCCGGGCCCGGGCACCGTCACCGACGCGCAGCCCGTGGCGGCGCCACCGCGCCGGCGTCGCCGCGTGCCGGTGATCCTGGCCGCCGTGCTCGCGTTGCTGCTGGTGGGCGGCGGCGTCGCCGCCGCACTGCTGGCGAGCAACAACGGGTCGGGCGCGGCCACGCCGGTGGCCCAGCCGCCCGCCACCTCGGCGGCGCCCGCTCCCACGACCGCGGCGGCCCCCACCACCACCCCCGCCCCGACCACGAGGCCGGCGCCGACCACCACAGCGGCGCCGACGTCCGCGCCGGCGGCGGCCGTGGGTGATCCGGTGGCGTTCGTGCAGAACTACTACGGGCTGCTGCCCGGCAACCCCGACGCCGCGTTCGCGCTGCTCAGCCCCCAGGCGCAGGCCGCGTCCGGTGGACGGGACGGTTTCGACAGGTTCTACAGCGGCATGCGGTCGGTGAGCGTCGAGAACCCGACGCAGACGGGCGAGAACACCGTCGACGCCACGATCCGGTTCGTCCGCACCGACGGCACCACCACCAACGAGCCCTACACGTTCGTGATGGGCACGGCCGGCGACGGCAGCACGATCATGCAGTCGTTCAGCAAGCGTTCCTAGCCGTCACGCCGTCTGCTCGCCCAGCTCCACGAGGTGGGCGCTGACCCAGCTCACCACCTCGCGCACGAACACCGCCCGGTTCTCGGTGCCGTGCACCTCGTGGCCCTCGTCGGGGAACAGCAGGAACCCCGGCGACGACCCGCGCTCGCGCAGCGCGTCCACGATCTGCTCGGCCTCCACGAGCGGCACGTTGGTGTCGTTGCCGCCGTGCACCACGAGCAGGGGGGCGACGATGCGGTCCGCCTGGTAGAGCGGCGAGAGCTCGTGCAGCAGGCCGGCGTCGGCGTGGGGGTCGCCGTACTTCGTGGTGGCGGCCTCGGCGATCCACGGCTCGGTGTGGGCGTAGAACGTGGAGAAGTCCGAGATCCCGCAGACGTCGACGCCCACGGCGAACAGCTCGGGGAACCACGCCAGCGCCACCAGCGTCAGGTAACCGCCGTAGGAGCGGCCCGAGACGCCGATCCGCGCCGCGTCGGCCAGCCCGGACGAGGTGAGGAACTCCACCGCCGCCCGCACGTCGGTGATGGCGACGAACCGGCGCTCGTGGTCGTCGGCCGCGGCGAACTCGCGGCCGTAACCGCCCGAGCCGCGCACGTTCGGCGCGAACACGGCCACGCCGGCGGCGAGCAGGGCCTGGAACAGCGGCTGGAACGTCGGGCGCTCCTGCGCCTCCGGGCCGCCGTGCAGCCACAGCAGCGTCGGCAGCGCGCCCAGCGCCCCGCGCGGCCGGAACAGCCAGCCCGACAGGCGCAGGCCGTCCTCGGCGCGGAAGTCGTGCAGCGTGGGCGCGACGAGCTGCTCCCCGCCGTCGGGCTCGGCGGGCAGCAGCGGGGTGGGGTCGGCGTAGCCGTCGAGCTCCAGGCGGCTGATCCGCGGCGTGACGGTGGGGCCCTCGCCCGCGATGAGCAGCGCGCGGCCGTCGCGGGTGAACGCCGTGCCCGTCACGACCTCGCCCTCGGGCTGCACGAGCGGCTCCAGCAGGCCGGAGCGCAGGTCGAGCAGCTCGGTCTCGCTGCGCCCGTCGACGTTCCAGACGAGCACCGCGCGGGCGCCGGCGGGGTCGAGCGCGACCGCGTCGAGGTCGTCGTCGGGGCGCTCGGCGATGGTGAACACCGTGGACACCGACGACGTGCCCCGCAGCGTGACGGCGAGCAGCGCCGGGCGGTCGCGACCGGCGTCGGTGTGGACGTAGAGCTGGCGGCCGGTGACACCGAACCGGGCATCGGCCACGGTCGACTCCCCGCCGGGGATCAGTTCGGTGCGCCGGCCCGAGCGCAGGTCCACGAGCTCCAGGCTGCGGGCGCCGCGGCGGCCGAGCCGGACCACCGCGCGCCGCCCGTCCCCGCTCACGGCGCAGACCCGGGCGGCGGGCCCGGCGGCGAGCACGGTGGACGTGCCGTCGCGGAGGTCGAACAGGCAGGCCTGGCCGTCGCCCGCGCCCTCGGGGAACACTGTGAGGCCGATCAGGTGGCCGCTCGGGGACCAGACGCCGAGCGTGGCGGCCGCGGCGCCGGGGGCGAGGTCGCGCACGCCGGCGCCGTCCGGGCTGACCAGCCGCACCTCGGTGCGCTCGCCACCGCCCGGGGCGAGCTGCAGCGCGAGCCACTGGCCGTCCGGCGACCAGCTGATGGCCTGCACGTCGGCGTCGTCGACCAGCGGCGTGTCGGGCTCGACGACGGGGGAGCCGTCGGCGGGCAGCGGCGCGATCCACGCGCGGGGGCGGCCGTCGCGGTCGGAGATCCAGGCGAGCAGGGAGTTGTCGGGCGACGGCCCGGGGTTGCTGTAGGCGGGGGCGAACAGTTCCGGCGAGCCCATCCGGGCCAGGCGTCGTTCGGTGAAGTCCTCCATCTACACACCCCTCTCCTGCAACCACATCTCCAACAGTGCCACCTGCCACAACGCGTTCGAGCCCAGGTTGGTGCGCTTGGTGTTCGGATCCGCCAGCATGGCGTCCAGCCAGTCGCGCCGGACCAGTCCCCGGGCCTTGGCGACCGGGTCGGTGACCGCGTCGCGCACCCGGTCGAGGAACGGGCCCTCGAGGTGCCGGATGGCCGGCACCGGGAAGTAGCCCTTCGGCCGGTCGATGATCGCATCCGGGACCACGCCGCGCGCAGCCTCCTTCAGTATCCCCTTGCCGCCGTGGGCGAGCTTCAGCTCGGGCGGGCAGGCGGCGGCGAGCTCCACGAACTCGTGGTCCAGGAACGGGACGCGCGCCTCCAGGCCCCAGGCCATGGTCATGTTGTCGACGCGCTTCACCGGGTCGTCGACCAGCATGACCGTCGAGTCGATGCGCAGCGCCGCGTCCAACGTCGTGTCGGTGCCGGGCATGGCGAAGTGCTCGGCGACGAACGCGCGGCTGGGGTCGTGGTCGAGCAGCCACTCCGGTTCGAGGATGCTCGCGAGGTCGGAGTGGGGCCGGTCGGTGAAGACGTCGGCGTAGGCCGCCACGCCGCGCACCCGCGGCACCCTGGCCAGCGGCGGGTACCAGCTGTAGCCGGCGAGCACCTCGTCGGCGCCCTGCCCGGACTGCACGACCGTCACCGACCTGGCCACCTCCTCGCTGAGCAGGTGGAACGCCACGCAGTCGTGGCTGACCATCGGCTCGGCCATGGCGGCGATCGTGTGGTCGACGGCGGGCAGCATGCGCACGGGGTCGACGAGGATCTGCTGGTGGTCGGTGGCGAAGTGCTCGGCCACGATGTCGGAGTACTGGAACTCGTCGCCCGACTCGCCCGCCGCGGCGTGGAAACCGACGCTGAACGTCTTGAGGCCCGCCTGGCCCTCGGCGGCGAGCAGGGCCACCACCAGCGACGAGTCCAGCCCGCCGGACAGCAGCACGCCCACGGGCACGTCGGCGACCATGCGGCGGCGCACGGCCACCCGCAGCGACTCCAGCGTCGCGTCGCGCCAGTCCTGCGCGCTCATGCCGGCGTGCTCGGGCGTGCGGACGTGCCGGGGACGCCAGTAGACGTGCTCCTCGCTGCGGCCGTCCGGCTGGATCGTGCGGACCGTGGCCGGCGGCAGCTTGCGGATCCCGGTCAGGATCGTGCGCGGGGCCGGCACGACCGAGTGGAACGTCATGTAGTGGTGCAGGGCGATCGGGTCGATCGAGGTGTCGACCCCGCCGCCCTCCAGCAGCGCGGGCAGCGAGGAGGCGAACCGGATGCGACCCGCACCTTCCGTCAGGTAGAGCGGTTTGATGCCGAGGCGGTCGCGCCCGAGCGTCAGCACGCCGGTGTCGCGCTCGGCCACGGCGAACGCGAACATGCCGAGGAAGTGGTCCACGCAGTCGCCGCCCCAGCGGTGGAACGACTTGCCGATCACCTCGGTGTCGGAGTCGGAGAAGAAGCGGTAGCCGTGGCCCTCCAGCTCCGCGCGCAGCTCGCGGTAGTTGTAGATGCAGCCGTTGAACACGGTGGTCAGCCCCAGTTCGGGGTCGACCATCGGCTGCGCGCCGCGCTCCGACAGATCGATGATCTTGAGACGGCGGTGGCCCAGCGCGATCGGGCCGCTGGCGTGCACGCCGGAGCCGTCGGGGCCGCGGCGGTGCATCGCGGCGGTGATCCGGGCGACGGCCTCCGCATCGGCGGTGCCGCCGTCGAACCGCATCTCGCCGGCGATACCGCACATGCAGGGTCCTCCTCGTTGGCCGTGAACCTGCAGTGGACGACGCGGGGCCCCGCGAGCGCAACCCGCCCGGCGTTGCGAGCGTGTGACCACGGGTGGTGGAGTTGGCCCATGGACGTCGGTGTGGTGTTCCGTCCGCAGTCGCCGCCCGAGCGGCTGCGCGAGGTGGCGCTCGCCGCCGAGGCCACGGGTGCCGTGGAGCTGTGGCTGTTCGAGGACTGCTTCGCCGAGGGCGGGCTCACCGCGGCCGTCGCGGCCCTGGCCTGGACGGAGAACCTGCGGGTCGCGATCGGGCTGCTCCCGGCACCGCTGCGCAACCCGGTGCTAGCCGCGATGGAGATCGCCACCTCCTGCACGGCCGCACCGTCGACGTGGACGGCAGCTACGTGCGGCTGCGGGACGTCACGCTGGACTGGCCGCCGTCCGTCGTTCCGCCCGTCCTGGTCGGGGCCCGGGGGCCGAGGACGATCAGGCTCGCCGCGGAGCGGGGCGACGGCGTCATCCTCGACACGGGCACGCCGGCCGACGCGGTGCGCGCGTCGTGCGCCGACATCGCCGAGGCGCGGGCGGCGGCCGGGCGCACGGAGCCGTTCCGGGTGGTGGTCTACGCCCAGCCCGCCGAGGTGAGCCCGCAGGTGGTGGCCGACGTCGCCGGGGACCTGGGGGAGGCGGGCGCCGACACGGTGGTGTTCGTGCCCGGCGACGCCGCCGTCGACCCGATGCCCCTCATCGAGGCCTGTGCCGCGTCCCACTGACAGCCGACGAACGGCACTCTCGTCGCATAGGTTCCGACGAAAGCGCCGTTCGTCGGGATGGTGGCTCAGTGCCTAGCGGTTCCGGTACACGTCCCGCCGGTGTCCGACGGCTACCACGAGTACGAGCAGCACGCCGTCGTCGATCTCATAGACGATGCGGTAGTCGCCGGTCCGAACCCGCCATTCGCCCCCGCCACCGACGAGCTGGGTGGCGGCCGGAGGTCGGGGGTCTGTGCTCAGGAGCTCGATCGCGGCCTGCACTCGGCGCCGCGCGGGAGGGTCGAGCTTGCGGAGCTGACGAGCCGCCGCGGGGGCAACGGCGATTCGACAAATCACAGGCCGAGTTCGGCCTTGACCTCGTCCCAGGGGATCGGGGTGGCTCCGGTCTCGACCATCTCGGCCCGGGCGGCGGCAGCGGCACGGACGTCGGCCATGTCCTCGGCAAGGTCGAGCAGGCGGTCGAGGTCGTCGGCGTCGATGATCGCTGCCACCCGGCGACCACGCCGGGACAGGAAGACGGGCCGGTGCTCGGAACGAGCACGGTCTATCACCGAGGCCAGCTGCTCGCGGGCCTCCGAGATGGTCAGGGGCTCCGGCACATCGTCAGACATGTACGAAGTGTACATCTCAGCGCAGAACCCATGTGTCCTTCGCCCCACCACCCCGCGACGAGTTGACGATCATGCTGCCGGCCGGGGCCACCCGGCTCAGGGCCGCGGGCAGCACCTCCACCGTCGGCTCCGGGCCCCAGCGCGACTGCAGCACGAACGCCCGGAGATCCACGGCGCGGGGCTCCAGCTTCTCCCCGGAGAACGTCGGGTGGGTCGAGAGGCTCACCAGGTCCTGCGCCACCCAGCCCGCCGGGTTGCCCCGGATCGCCTCGGCCACGTCGTCCAGCTCGCCCCGCTCGGCGTGCGGGCCGATGACGATGCCTTGCCCGCCGTAGCCGTCGACGGGCTTGAGGACGAGCTCGTCGAGGCGGTCGAGCACCTCCTCGCGGCGGTCCGGGTCGACGCAGGGGTAGGTCGGCACGTTGTCGAGGACCGGTTCCTCACCGAGGTAGTAGGAGATCATCTGTGGCACGTAGGCGTAGACGAGCTTGTCGTCGGCCACGCCGTTGCCCAGCGCGTTGAGCAGCGCCACCTTGCCGCGGGCCACGGCGTTGCACATCGCCCGGCCGATCAGCCGCTGGTCGGAGCCGGTGGCCGTGAGCAGCGTGCGCTCGTCGAGGCGGCGGTAGAGCGCGGACAGCCGACGTCGCCCGCCCGCCTCCACCAGGTAGACGCCGTCGTCGGTGACCTGCAGGTCACGCGGCGTGACCACCGGGATGCCCATCCGCTCGGCCAGCAGGCTGTGCTCGTAGAACGCGGAGTCGCTCGGGCCGACCGTGAGCAGGGCGACCTCGTCGTGGCCCGGCTCGTCGAGCTGGGTGGCCGAGAGCAGCGCGGCCCGCAGCTTGCCCGGCACGCTCTCCAGCCCGACGACGCCCGCGGGCGCCTCCAGGTCGGGCATGACGCTGCGGATGAGCCGCCGGCTGGTGATCGAGTACCCGATGCCCGACGGGACGCGCAGGTTGTCCTCCAGCACGAGCCAGTGGTCGGCGCGGTCACGCACCAGGTCGATGCCGGCCACCGCGATGCGCACCGCGTCCTCGGGGACGAGCTTGCCCAGGCGGCTCCAGCCCGGCGCGTCGTCGACCACCGCCACCGGGACGACCCCGTCGGCGACGATCCGGCCGTGCTGTTCGGCGCCTCCACGGGAGGACGTATGTCGGCGCTCGCCGTAGACGTCACGCACGAAGGCCTCCAGCGCCCGCACCCGCTGGGTCAGTCCCACCGTCAGCCCGGCCCAGTCGTCGGCGGTGACGATGCGGGGCACGAGGTCGAGCGGGAAGAGCCGGTCGGGCTCGTCGCCCACCCGGAACGTGACGCCGCGGGCGCGCTGCTCGGTGCGCAGCACCGACTCCGCGGCCACCATGCCTCGCGGCCCCATCCGGTCGAGGGCACGGAACATCCAGCCGTAGTGCGGCAGCACCGTGCCGTTCGGGTCGACGGCCTCGTCGAACGACGTCGGGTGGTAGGCGCCGAGCAGCTCCGAGGTCACGGGCCGGGCCGGGTGCGGCTCGTAGGCCGGGGTGCGGCCCTGGGTGACGGCGAGCAGGGAGTCGACCACGTCGGTGAGCTCGCCGCGGCGCCCGAACGCGCGGCGCTGGCCGGCCGCGGCGCTGCCCCGCGCCATCGTGGCCTCCGAGAGCTCCAGCACCTGCTCCCAGTCGCCGAGCTCCTCCAGCTGCGGACGCAGGTAGGCCACGAGCTGCCCGATCAGCAGCGGCGGCGACACGAGCTGCGGCATCGTGCGGGGATCGGGGCTCAGGTCGACGAGGTCGCCCTCCAGGCCCGAGCGGGCGGCCCGCCAGCTCGCCGCGCGCAGCAGCTCGTGGCGCGGGGCCGGGATGGGGAGCCCGGCGTCGAGGTCCTCGCGGGCCCGGCCGACCAGGGCCCGGAACAGCCCCGCGATGAGCACCACGTCGTCCACCTGCGGGCAGGCGTCGCACACCCGCAGCTCGACGGTGGGCAGGTGGGCGCTGGGCCGGATGTCGAAGTAGACCATCCCGGGGTCGCTGATCGTCCCGGACGCGATGAGCTCGGCGACCATGGCGTCGTAGTCGGCGGCGGTCTCGACGTCGCCGGGCGGGCCCGCGGTGGGCCAGCGCGACCACACCATGCTGCGGTAGCTGGCGTAGCCCGTGTCGCGCCCGCGCCAGTACGGCGAGCTGGCCGAGATCGCCAGCAGCGTGGGCAGGTAGGGCGCCACCCGGCGGACCACCTGCACCGCGATGTCGCGGTCGGGCACGTCGACGTGCACCTGCGCCCCGCAGATGTGCTGCTCGCGCACCAGCAGCTGGTACTCGTACTGCATCCGCTCGTACCGGGCACCGGCGGAGATGTCGTCGCCGGTCGGGGCGACCAGCGGCACGGTGCCGGCCGCGACCACCCCCAGCCCCAGTGGCTGCGCGACGCCCTCCAGCGTGCCGCGCAGGCGTTGCAGGTGCTGGCGCAGCTCGTCGAGGCCCGCGCAGACCGGGGTGTTGGTCTCGACGAGGGATCGCTGCAGCTCCGGGGCGAACTCGGCGCCGTCGAGCTGGGCCAGCAGGGCGTCGACCTCGGGGGCGGAGCGACGCGTCTTGAGGTCGACGACGTGGAACTCCTCCTCGGCGCCGAGCAGGGGGAGGTCGCTCATACCGACGACGCTAGGTCGCGGTTGTCACGGACGGTTTGCCCGGAGGTCACCCGGGGTCGGGGGGTCACCCCACGAGAGTGCCCGCTGGACCACCCCCGTACACCGCGAGTCGGCGGTTTCGGGTGCGCGAGTCGGCAGATCAGCGCGGGTAGGCGGCGTCGAAGAACGCCAGCTCCAGCTCGACGGCGCTGGTGAACGCGCTCCGGACCCGGTCGCGACCGGCGTCGTCGAGCCGGGGGGCGACCCAGTCGAGCTCGTCGCGCAGGAAGCCTACCCACGCCTCGAACGCGGGCCCGCGGTGCAGCTCGATCCACTCCCGCTGGACCGGCTCGTCGGGGGCGTCGGCGTCGGGGCGGGTGGCCCAGTCGAGGTAGAGCCACTCGGCCACGAGCAGCACGGCGACGCAGACGGCGTAGTCGCCGCTGCTCCGGGCCGAGTCCATCAGGTCGAGGAAGTCGCGGGTGGGCCCGGCCAGCGCGGGGTCGGTGCGGTCGGTGAGCGGCACGTCGAGGGCGTCGAGGGCGCGGGTGAAGAAGTCGCTCTCGGGGCCGGCCACCAGCCCGAGCTGGCGGGCGTGCACGAGCCGGGACTCCGGACGCCCGGCGCCGGCGACGGCGGCCCCCATCAGGGCGATGAACGCGTCGACGAACTGGTGGTCCTGCACGAGGTAGGCGCGAAGGACCGAGGGTTCGAGCTCGCCGCGCCAGATCTCGTCGACGAACCGGTGGCCGACGGCGGCATCCCAGGTCGGGGCGTTCAGGTCGCGGAGCTCGTCGCTGATCACGGGCGTCGACACTACGCAGGCCCGTGGGTGGGTCAGGGCCAGGGCACGCCGGGGTAGGGGGAGCGGGCCGCCGCCTCGTCGGCCGTCAGGTCGCCGCTGGTCACGGCGTCGTGCAGGGCCGCCACCTCGGCCAGCCGGTCCCTCTGCTCCGCCACGAACGCCGCGTCGACCGGGTCGCCGTGGCCCGGTACCACGACGCGGGGCTCCGACGCGAGCACGGCCGTCAGCGTCGCGGGCCAGTCGGCCACCACGGCGTCCTCGAACGCGGGAGGGGCGCCCTGCTCGACGAGGTCGCCCGCGAACACCACGCCCGCGTCGGGCACGTGCACCACCAGGTCGTGGTCGGTGTGGCCGCGACCGAGGTGGCTCAGGGTCGCGGTGCGCCCGCCGAGGTCGAGGTCGGTCGGCGCGGGTGCGTCGGGCAGGGGTGGGTCGGTGGCGGCGAGGGCGTCGGCCGTCGCGTGATCGCCGCACCCGCGGTAGTGGGCGGCCCACGTCGCTCGCTGGGCCGCGGCCGTCGCCTCCAGCACCTCCCGGCAGCGGCGCAGCGCGTGCACCGGTGCCGGGAGGAACGCGGCCGTGCCGAAGCAGTGGTCGAAGTGGGCGTGCGTGATCGCGACGACCAGCGGCAGCGGCGTCAGGGCCCGGACGGCCCTCGCGAGCTCGGCGCCCTGCCGGGCGTCGCCGCGGGTGTCGATCACGAGCGCCCGCTCGGAGCCGATCACGAGGCCGGTGGTGAGGTCGAGCTCGGCGTGGCGACGGGCCAGCACGCCGTCGCCGATCTCCACCCAGCGTCCGTCCACCTCGCTCAACGTGGGCCGGACCGGCGAACCCGGCGGGTCGGCACGGTCACCTCGCCGGCGCGTCGGTCAGGCCGCCGGCGCTGAGGCGGGGGACCGCCGTGCTGGTGGCGTGGGCCGCCGCCAGGTCGACGTCGGCCACCAGCTCGCGGCCCGAGGACAGCGCTCCGAGCGTCGCGCGCAGACCCGCCCGGGCGGCCGCGAACCGGGCGACCGCCAGGTCGGTCTCGGGGGAGCGGTCGGGCAGGTGCGCCGCGACGGAGCACTCCCGGGCCAGCAGCTCGACGCCCTGGACGCCCCACTCCGGACGTACCCGGTGTTCACGTTGCCGGTGCTCCGCACGGGGTCCGTCGATCATCCGCCGACGGTAGCGTCGTCGGCCATGAGCGTGCAGGAGTCGCTGGGCCGGGTCGGGCTGCCGATGCCGGTGTCGGAGATCGCGGCGCGGCGGTGGGACGTGGTGGTGGTCGGTGGCGGCCACAACGGGTTGACCGCCGCCGCCTACCTCGCCCGCGCCGGCCGTTCGGTGCTCGTGCTGGAGGCGCGGGAGCAGCTCGGTGGCGCCGCGACGCTGGAGGAGCCGTTCCCGGGCTACCTGATCAGCCCGTGCGCGTACGTCGTCGGGCTGCTGCACCCGCTCGTCGTCTCCGAGCTGGACCTCAGGCGCCACGGCTTCGACGTGGTGCTGCTCGACCCCAGCCTGTGGTGCCCGTTCGAGGACGGCACGTCGGTGGCGTCGTGGGCGGACGCCGACCGGGCCGCGGCCGAGATCGCGGCGATCTCGCCGTCCGACGTCGAGGGTTACCTGGCGTACGAGGCGCTGTTCGAGCGGCTGCGCCAGGCTCTGCGCACACGGGCGCGCGACACCTGGGTGGGTCCGAGCCCGGATCGCGCCGAACTCGCCGAGCTGCTGAAGGGCGACCCCGAAGCACTGGAGGTGCTGCTGCACCGCTCCATCGCCGACGTCGTCGAGGAGCACGTGCGCGACGAGCGGCTGCGCGCGCTGCTGCACGGGCAGGGCGTGATCGGCACGTGGGCCGGGCCGCGCGACCCCGGCACCGCCGCCGTGCACGCGATGCACTCCATGGGCACCCTGGCCGACGGCCGCTGGGGGTACGTCCGCGGCGGCACCGGACGCGTGTCGTTCGCGCTGGCCGACGCGGCGGTCGAGCACGCCGCGGTGCTGGCCTGCGGCGTCGAGGTGGCGGCGATCGAGCCCGGCGTGGGCGTGCGGCTGGCCGGGGGCGAGCTGGTCCGCGCGACGACGGTCGTGTCCAACGCCGATCCTCGGCGCACCACCGCGCTCTGCACGTCCGACGTGCCGGCGGCGTGGACGCGGCGGGTCGCCGACTGGCGGTCGTCCAGCCCCGTCGTCAAGATCAACTGTGCGCTGTCGAGGCTGCCGACGTTCCCCGCGGCACCTGAGCCGAACCTGCCCCACCGCGCGATGGTCACGATCACGACGGGCATCGACGCGACCCAGGCCGCGTTCGAGCGGGCGTGCGCGGGCCGGCCGTCGCCGTCGTGGGCGGAGGTCTACTTCCCGTCGTACTACGACCCGTCGGTGACGCCCGCGGGCGGCCACATCATGAGCGTCTTCGCCCAGTACGTGCCCTACGAGCTGGCCGAGGGCACGTGGGAGACCCGCCGCGAGGAGATCGGCGACGCCGCGCTCGCCGAGGTGGCCCGCTTCGCCCCGGACGTCCTGGACTGCATCGTCGGCCGCGAGGTGCTCGGCCCGCCCGACGTCGAGGCCCGGATCGGGCTCACCGGGGGCCACATCTTCCAGGGCGACTGCCTGCCCGACCAGATGTGGGACCGCCGTTTCGCCCCGCGCACCGACGTGCCCGGCCTGTACCTGTGCGGGGCGGCCACCCACCCCGGCGGCAGTGTGATCGGCGTGAACGGCCGGAACGCCGCCATGGCCGTGCTCGCGGACACCCGGGGCTGAGCGGAAGAGGCCCGCCTACCCTGTGCGCCCATGACCGCCGATCCGCCCCCGCGCCGTCTCGGCCACGAGAGCGTGGTGCAGCGGGTGGAGAACGCGCTGCGCGACGACCTCGCCTACGGACGCTGGCGCCCGGGCGAGCGGTTGCCCGCCGAGTCCGCACTGGCCCGGGACCTGGGCGTCGGACGGTCGTCGCTGCGGGAGGCCATCCAGCTGCTGGTCCGGGACGGGTTGCTGGTGGTCCGCCAGGGTGCCGGCACCTACGCCGCGGACGACCCGCCGCGGCCCGACGCCACCGGGCTGACCCGCGACCACCACGCGGGCACTCCCCAGCTGGTGCGGCGCGCCCGGATCGTGGAGGTGTACCAGGTCCGGCGTGCGCTGGAGGTGGAAGCGGCGCGTCTCGCGGCCGAGAACGCGCGCCCGGAGGACGTGCGGACCCTGAAGGACGCCCTCGACCGCCGGCAGCGGGCGGTCGGGGGGCCGACCGAGGCGTTCGTCGAGGCCGACACCGCCTTCCACCGGTGTGTCGTCGCGATCACCGGGAACCTGTTGCTGCTCGAGCTGTTCGACCAGTTCCGGGAGCCGTTGGCGCACGCCCTCGCGGCGCTGGTGGACCAGGAGCCCCTCCCGGACACCGCCGACGAGCACTCGGCGCTCTACGACGCCATCAGCGCCGGCGACGCGGTGGCCGCGGCCCGGGCGACCATCGAGAACTTCGACGTCATCATCGATCTCTTCCGCTCGACATGAGCAAGATTCTTCAGACATCAGACATCTGAAGTATTGCCTGCGCTGTCACGCATATACACAGGTCAGAGCCAGTTCTGCGAGATGGTGAGCTCTGAACAGTGTATCCGTTTTATCGCTCAGCGATAATGTCACCGCTTGTGGACGAGGCGCCCGGCGCATGTGATGGGTCGCGTCACCGAGGGCCGGTGACGCGATCGACGGCCATGCGAGGGGTCCCCATGTACGAGAAGGACGGCGAGAAGTACTTCATCGTCGACTCCCACAGTCACTTCTGGAATGCCGGTCGGGAGAACTGGGTCGAGGGGGCCGAGGAGTACGCGAAGGGCTGGATCGACTGCTTCTACGGCTACCACCAGCTCGGCCCGCCCGAGACCCACTGGGACTACGAGAAGTTCCTCAGGCCCACGCCCGAGGACTTCGAGCGCGACATCTTCACCGAGGGCCACGTCGACCACACCGTCTTCCAGTCCACGTACCTCACCGAGTGGTACGAGGAGGGCTTCAACACCGCGGCGCAGAACGGCGCACTGCTGGACCGGTGGGCCGACAAGCTCACGGTCAACGTCCGCTGGGATCCGCGTGACGGCGATGCCGGGATGAGGGCGTTCGAGGCCGAGGCCGCGAGGTACGACGCCAAGGGCGTGAAGCTCTACACCGCGGAATGGAACAACGGGTCCCGCGGCTGGAAGCTCAGCGACCCCGAGGCCTACCGCTTCCTGGAGCGCACGCAGGAACTGGGCATCAAGAACGTGCACGTCCACAAGGGCCCCACGATCTGGCCGCTCGACAAGGACGCGTTCGACGTGGCCGATGTCGACCACGCGGCCACCGACTTCCCGGAGCTCAACTTCATCGTCGAGCACGTGGGCCTGCCGCGCATCGAGGACTTCTGCTTCATGGCCGTGCAGGAGCCCAACGTCTACGCGGGCCTCTCGGTGGTCATCGGCGGCCTGATGCACGCCCGCCCGAAGTTCTTCGCGAAGGTCATGGGCGAGCTGCTGTTCTGGGTCGGCGAGGACAAGATGCTCTTCGGCGGGGACTACAACATCTGGGTGCCGAAGTGGCAGGTCGAGGGCTTCGTCGACTGGCAGATGCCCGACGACGACGCGTTCACCGACTACGCGAAGCTCACGACCGCCACCAAGAAGAAGATCCTCGGTCTCAACGCCGCGCGTCTCTACGACATCCCGGTGCCGGCCGAGTGCGCGCTGGACGCCCCCGTCGGTGCGCAGGCCTGACCCGGCCTCGTCCGCCGTCGCGCTACGGCGCCGGCCGCCCCGGGGCGGTGGTTCCGGGCGCGGTGCGCGGAGCCGCGTCGAGCAGCCACCGTCCGGTCGTGCGGAGCCGGTCGCGCAGCTCGTCGTCGGCCTCGTCGAGGACGAACGGCACGCCCAGTGCCGCCAGGTCCGTGACGATCGACCCCACCTCGTCCGTGCCGAACGTGACGACGCAGCTGAGCTCGTCCACCGGCTGCAGCCGCGCCGGGAGCAGCCGGGGCAGCTTCGCCCGCACATGCTCCACCGGGGCGGCGACCGTGGCCCGCGCGCGGTGGCGGTAGGGCGCCTCGGCGATCGCGCGGCGGACCTGCGCGGCGGCGTCCGCCGGCGGCTCGCGGGGGGTGAAGCGGGCGTGGGTGGGCGCGGGCGCGGTGATGCGATCGGCCCGGAACGTGCGCCAGTCCGACCGCTCGGGGTCGAACGCGACGAGATACCAGAGCCCGTACCCGGTGACGAGCCGGTGCGGCTCCACCCGGCGCCGACTCGTCGAGCCGTCGCGGCGGGAGTACGCGAACGCGACGAGCTCGTGGTCGCGGCAGGCCGTGGCCAGGACGCCGAGCACGTCGGCGTCCGCGCCGTTCGGGCTGCCGGGGCCGACCGCGGTGGTGGCCGCGGCCACGGCGTCCACCCGGGCCCGCAGCCGCGCCGGGAGGACCTGGCGCAGCTTCGCGAGCGCGCGCACGGCCGTCTCCTCGATGCCCGTGATCGTGCCCGCGGTGGCGGTCAGCCCGACCGCGACGGCCACGGCCTCCTCGTCGTCGAGCAGCAGCGGCGGCAGGTTGCGCCCGGAGGCGAGGCGGTAGCCGCCCGCGGTGCCCGTCGTGCCGTCGACGGGGTAACCGAGCTCGCGCAGCCGGTCGACGTCGCGGCGGACCGTGCGGTCGGTGACCTGGAGCCGTTGGGCCAGCTCGGTCCCCGACCACTCACGACGTGACTGCAGCAGCGACAGCAGCTGGAGCATCCGGCCCGGCATCGCCATGAGGACCAGGATGCCCGGTCCTGCGGACAGATACTGTCCGGAACGGTTCCTACCGTGGTCGGCATGAGCTTCCAGACCGCCTACCGCCACCGCCCGTCCGTCGTGGTCGCCGCCACCTCCGTCGACGACGTGACGGCCGCCGTGCGCCGGGCCGCCGCCGACGGCGTGCCCTTCGACGTCCAGACCACCGGCCACGGCCTCACCGAACCCCTCGACGGCGGGGTGCTGATCACCACCGCCGCGCTCGACGGCGTCGAGGTCGACCCGGTGGCCGGCACCGCGCGCGTGCAGGCCGGCACCACCTGGGACGCGGTGGTGACGGCGGCCGGCGCGCACGGGCTCGCTCCGCTGAGCGGCTCGTCGCCGGGCGTCGGGGTGGTCGGTTACACGCTCGGCGGCGGGCTCGGCCTGCTGTCGCGGCAGTACGGCTGGGCCACCGACCACGTCCGCGACATCGACGTCGTGACCCCCGACGGCGAGCTGCACCACGTCACGGCGGGCAACGAGCTGTTCCGCCGGCTGCGCGGGGCCGGCCGCGGCGTCGGGGTGGTGACCGGCATGGAGATCGGCCTGTTCCCCGTGGCGCGGATCTTCGGCGGCGGCCTCTACTTCGCGGCCGAGCACGTGCGCGACGTCCTGGCCGCCTACGTCGACTGGACAGCCACCGTGCCCGACGCCATGACGTCGTCGGTGGGGCTGGTCCCGTTCCCCGAGGCCGCGCCCGCGCCGCTCGGCGGCCGCTACGTCGCCCACGTCCGCATCGTCTACACCGGCGACGCCGAGGAGGGCGAGCGGCTGGTGGCACCGCTGCGCGCCGTGGCCCCGCGCCTGCTCGACACCCTCGCCGAGATGCCGTTCACCGACTCGGCGTCGATCTACAACGACCCGCCGTGGCCGCACGCCTACTCCGGCACCAACGCCCTGCTCGCCGGCCTCGACTCCCCGGCGCCGCTGGTGGAGATCGCCGGGCCCGACGCGCCGATGATGTGCGTGGTGCAGCTCAACCACCTCGGTGGCGCGCTGGCCCGCCCGCCCGCCGTGCCGGACTCGGTGGAGCACCGCGACGCGCGGTTCCTGCTACGGGTGATCTCCCCGCTGGACGGGACGGACGAGGCGGCGGTGGCGGCGGTGCACACGGAGCTGCTGGAGGCGGTGCGGACGCAGACGCTGGGCCGCTCCCCGAGCTTCGTGTTCGGCCCGGCGGGTTGCGCCGGACGTCGCAGCACGGATGGTCACGTCGCAGCGCGCCGGCGGGCTGCGACGTGACCGGCGGGCTGCGAGGTCGGGGGTCAGCCCACCGGGAGCGGCGCCGCCTCGCCCGGCTGGTCGAACTGGGTGTGGTGCAGCTCCGCGTACCGGCCGTCCTTCGCCATCAGCTCGGCGTGTGTGCCCTGCTCCACCACGCGCCCGGCCTCCAACACGAGGATGCGGTCGGCGGCCCGGATGGTGGAGAGGCGGTGGGCGATGACCAGCGCCGTGCGGCCGGCCAGCGCCTCCCCGAGGGCCTCCTGCACCGCGGCCTCGGACGTGGAGTCGAGGTGGGCCGTGGCCTCGTCGAGCACCACCACCCGCGGCTTCGCGAGCAGCAGGCGCGCGATCGTCAGGCGCTGGCGCTCGCCGCCCGACAGCCGGTACCCGCGCTCACCGACCACCGTCTCCAGGCCGTCGGGCAGCGTGGCCACCAGGTCGGCGAGCCGGGCACGGCGCAGCGCGTCCCACAGCTCCTCCTCCGACGCCTCGGGCTGGGCGAGCAGCAGGTTGGAGCGCAGCGACTCGTGGAACAGGTGCCCGTCCTGCGTGACGAGGCCGAGCGCGCCACGGATCGTGTCGAACGACAGGTCGCGGACGTCGACCCCGCCGATGCGCACCGAGCCCTCGTCGACGTCGTAGAGGCGCGGCAGCAGCTGGGCGATCGTGGACTTCCCCGCCCCCGACGACCCGACCAGCGCGATCAGCTGACCCGGCTCGGCCCGCAGCGACACGTCGTGGAGCACCTCCTCGCCGCCCCGCGCGTCGAGCTGGGCCACCTCCTCCAGGGACGCGAGCGAGACCTTGTCGGCCGAGGGATAGGCGAACCGGACGCCGTCGAGCTCCACCGACAGCGGCCCCTCGGGCAGGGCGACCGGGACGGCGGGCTCGGCGATCAGCGGCGGCAGGTCGAGGATCTCGAAGACGCGCTCGAAGCTGACCAGCGCGCTCATGACCTCCAGCCGGGCGCTGGCCAGCGACGTCAGCGGCGCGTAGAGGCGGGTGAGCAGCAGCGACAGCGACGTTGAGCCCGCCGTTGAGCGAGAGGTAGCCGCCGAGGCCGTAGACCAGCGCCAGCGCCAGCGCCGAGACCAGCGTCAACGCCGAGACGAAGACCCACTGCACCATGGCGGTGCGCACCCCGATGTCGCGCACGCGGGCGGCGCGCGTGACGAACTCGGCGGTCTCGTCGGCGGGCCGCCCGAACAGCTTGACCAGCGTGGCGCCGGGCGCGGAGAACCGCTCGGTCATCTGGTTGCCCATGGCCGCGTTGTGGTCGGCGCTCTCCCGCTGCAGCGCGGCGAGCCGGCGCCCGACCCGGCGCGCAGGTAGCACGAAGATCGGCAGCAGGATCAGCGCGAGCACCGTGACCTGCCACGACAGCGTGAGCATCACCGCGAGCGTGAGCACCAGCGTGACGACGTTGCCGACGACGCCCGAGAGCGTGTCGCTGAACGCGCGCTGCGCGCCGATGACGTCGTTGTTGAGCCGGCTGACCAGCGCTCCCGTGCGGGTGCGGGTGAAGAACGCGACGGGCTGGCGCTGCACGTGGTCGAAGACGGCCGCGCGCAGGTCGAGGATCAGCCCCTCGCCGAGGTTGGACGAGAGCCAGCGCTGCACGATGCCCGCCAGGCTCTCGGCGATCGCGATGACCGCGATGAGCACGGCGAGGCCCACCACGGTGCCCACCGGCCCGCCCGCCACGATCGCGTCGACGACGCGCCCGGCCAGCACCGGCGTGGCCACCGCCAGCACCGCACCCACGACGCTGAGCAGCAGGAACGCCGCCAGCCGGCGCCGGTGCGGGCGCGCGAACGCCGCGATGCGGCGCAGCGTGGCGCGGGAGAAGGAACGCTTCTCCGGTTGGCCGTGGCCGGCGCGGTACATCGCGTGCCAGGCCACACTCTCCATGCTCATGTCCGAACTCCCTCGCTGCCGGCTCCCAGTGTGCCGGGGGCCACCGACAGTCTCGGAGTTGAAGCCGGGTGGAGGTCAAGGTGCGGCCGTTCGGCCCAGCGGACGGCTGGTGTGACCTGCGACACTAGCCGCGTGGTGGGGGATCCGTTCGTGCTGGTCATCGGCGTGGTCGTGCTGGCGCTGGTGGCCGTACCCGTCACCAGCACGTGGGTCGGATCGCTCGTCACCGTCGCGCACGAGGGCGGCCACCTCGTCGTCGCCGTGCTCTCCGGGCGCAACCCGCAGCACTTCCTCGTGAACGAGCGCAAGGGCGGCGGTTCGACCACGGCCGTCCTGAAATGGGGGGTGACGCTGCCGCTCGTCCTCGCCGCGGGCTACCTCACCCCACCGCTGGCGGGCCTCGCCGGAGCGGCGCTGGTGGTGGCCGGGAAGTCGTGGTCGCTGCTGTGGGTGGCGATCATCCTGTTGCTGGGGGCGTGGGCGAAGTCCCAGGGCCTGTTCACGGGGTTGATCGTGCTGCTGGCCGGGGCGGGGGTCGGCTACGTCGCGGTCGAGGGCTCGCCCCAGGTGCAGTCGGTGCTGGCCGTCGCACTCGTGTGGCTGATGCTCCTGGGCGGCGTCCGCTCGCTGGTGAACCTGGGACTCGGCGCCGACAAGAGCGACACGGCCCAGCTCTCGGCCGCCACCTGGATCCCGCGCGTCGTCTGGGCGGCGCTGTTCTGGGTCGTCGCCCTCGTCTGCCTGTGGTTCGGCGCTCGCCTGCTCGTCGGCGTCTGATCCGGCTACGGTCGACGGCGTGAGCCTCGCCGACCTCTACCGCGACCTGCACTCCCATCCCGAGCTGTCGTTCCAGGAGACGCGCACTGCAGGCGTCGTCGCCGACCGGCTGCGGAGCCTCGGTGTCGAGACCACCACGGGCGTCGGAGGCACCGGCGTGGTCGGCGTGCTCCGCAACGGCGCCGGGCCCACCGTGCTGCTGCGCGCCGACATGGACGCGCTGCCGGTGCTGGAGCGCACCGGTCTGGAGTACGCGAGCACCGCCCGCGCCGTCGACCGCGACGGCCACGAGGTGCCGGTCGCCCACGCCTGCGGTCACGACGTGCACGTCGCGTGCCTGCTCGGCGCGGTGGAGGCGCTGCTCGCGCGGCGGGACACCTGGTCGGGCACGGTGCTCGCGGTGTTCCAGCCGGCCGAGGAGGTCGGCGGCGGCGCCCAGGCGATGATCGACGACGGGCTGTTCGAGCGCTTCGGCCGTCCCGACGTCGTGCTCGGGCAGCACGTGGCGCCGCTGCCCGCAGGCGTCCTCGCGGTGCGGCCGGGCCCGGCGTTCGCGGGATCCGACACCGTCCGCGTGACGCTGCACGGTGCCGGCGGCCACGGCTCCCGCCCGGAGACCACGGTGGACCCGATCGTCATGGCCGCCGCCACGGTGATGCGGCTGCAGACGATCGTGGCCCGCGAGGTGGGCGGCACCGAGACGGCCGTGCTGTCGGTGGGCACGCTGCGCGCGGGCACGAAGGAGAACATCATCCCCGACGACGCCGAGCTGGGGCTGACCGTGCGCAGCTTCGACCCGGCCGTGCGTACGCGCGTCCTCGCCGCCGTCGAGCGCATCGTGCGGGCCGAGGCGGCCGCGTCCGGGGCGGCGGAGGACCCCGACATCACCGTGCTCGACACGTTCCCGCCGCTGGTCAACGACGAGGACGCCGCCGCGCGCGCCGCCGCGGCCCTGGGCGCCGTCGGGCCGGTCGTCGACCCGGGGCTGGTCACCGGCAGCGAGGACGTCGGGCTGTTCGCCACGGCGGCCGGGGTCCCGTGCGTGTACTGGCTGCTGGGCGGGGCCGACCCGGCCGCGTTCGCCGGCGCCACCAGCCGTGACGAGCTCGTCGCCGTGGTGGCGAGCCTGCCGTCCAACCACTCGCCCCTGTTCGCGCCGGTGGTGGAACCGACGCTGGCGACGGGCGTCCGGGCGCTCGTCGCTGCGGCGCAGGAGTGGCTGCCGTCTGCCGGAGCGGACCGGTAGCCGATCGGCCCCGCGCCGTACACCCCTCCCGGCACGTGTGCGGCCACCGCGACGGGTGTGCGGTCCCCGCCTCCGCCCGTCACGGCCACCACCGGCATGCTGGCGCCGTGACGAGGACGGGCCGGGGAACCGCCATCGGGGAGGGCGTGACGTGGACGGCGCGCTGGAGCCTGCGGCTGATCGCGGCCGGCGCGGGCATCGTGGTGCTGTGGCTGCTCATCGCGCAGCTGTGGTCGATCGTGTTCCCGGTGCTGCTCGCGGTGATCATCGCGACGCTCCTGTGGCCGCCGACGGCGTGGCTGCGCCGCCACCGCTTCCCGCCCGCGCTGGCCGCCGCGACGTCGCTGATCGGGGCGCTCGTGGTGGTCGGCGGGCTGGTCACGCTGGTCGGCGCGTCGGTGTCGGGAGCGATCCCGCAGATCGCGGCGAGCGTGTCGGGGGCCGTCACGGCCATCCAGCAGTGGCTCAAGGGCCCGCCGCTCAACCTGGGCCAGAGCCAGCTCGACGACGTGATCACCCAGATCACCACGCAGATCCAGCGGAGCATCTCCACCATCTCCACGAGCGTGCTGACGGGGATCTCCGGCATCGCGTCGGGCCTGGTCACGTTCGTGCTCGCGCTGGTGCTCGTGTTCCTGTTCATCAAGGACGGCCCACGGTTCCTGCCGTGGCTGCGGAAGGTGGCGGGCGACGGTGCGGGCGGGCACCTCTCCGAGGTGCTGCGCCGGATCTGGGTGACGCTGGGCAGCTTCATCCGCACCCAGGCCATCGTCAGCCTCGTCGACGCCGTGCTCATCGGCGGCGGGCTGCTGATCGTCGGGGTGCCCCTGGCGCTGCCGCTGGCCGTGCTGACGTTCCTCGGCGGCTTCATCCCGATCGTCGGCGCCGTCGTGGCCGGCGCGCTCGCGGTGCTGGTGGCGCTGGTCAGCAACGGGTTCACCGCCGCCGTCATCATCCTGGTGGTGGTGCTCGCGGTGCAGCAGATCGAGGGCAACGTGCTGCAGCCGATCCTGCAGGCCCGCAGCCTCGGGTTGCACTCGGCGGTGGTGCTGCTGGCCGTCACGGCCGGGAGCACGCTCTACGGCATCGCGGGCGCCTTCCTCTCGGTGCCGGCCGCAGCCGCCGCGGCGGTCGTCCTGCGCTACCTGGGCGAGCTGATCGACGCGCGTGCCGGGGAGGCGGCCGGCGGGCCGGTCCCCGCGGACGACGTGCCCCCGGCCGGCGCGGGACCAGTGGACGCAGGCCAGGCCGGCGCAGGTCCGACCGGTGCGGGAGCGGCCGACGCGGGAACGGCCGACGCGGTGCCGTCGGCCGACACCGGGCGTGCCGAGCAGCCGTGATCGCCGTCCCCGGTGCGGGACCTGCACCGGTGCAGCCCGCACCGCGAGCGGTGAGCACGGTCGCGGGGGAGCGCGGCTGATCACCTCGTCGCCGGGGATCGCTACGCTGCGCCCGTCGCCACCGAGGGGGTGGCCGCAGAGAGGTCCACCACGATGAGTGCAGTCGACGAGATCCTGTCCCAGATCCCGCTCCAGCAGCTGGCCGGCCAGCTCGGGGTCGACCCGCAGACGGCCGAGCAGGCCACGCGCCAGGCCCTGCCCGCGCTGCTCGGCGGCATCCAGGCCAACACCGCCGACCCGGGCGGCGCCGCGTCGTTCGCGCAGGCCGTGCAGCAGCACGACGGCGGGCTGGTGAACGGTGGCGTGGACCTCAACCAGGTCGACACGAACGTGGGCCAGCAGATCGTCGGCCACGTGTTCGGCGCCAACCAGGGCCAGGTCGTCAACCAGCTCGGGGCCATCGGCGGCGTCGGCGGTCAGGACCTGATCCAGAAGCTGCTGCCCATCCTCGCCCCGATCGTCATGTCCTACCTGGCCTCGAAGCTCATGGGCGGCGGTGGCGCGGCAGCGGCCCCGGCGGCTCCCGCGGCCGGTGGCGGCGGTATCGGTGACGTGCTCGGCGGGCTGCTGGGCAGCGTGCTGGGCGGCGGCGGGGGAGCGGCGCAGCAGGCCGGCCCCGACCTCGGCAGCCTCCTGGGCGGCCTGCTGGGCGGCGGCCGCAAGTAACCGCACGACCCCTACAGCACCACGCGCATCGGGCGGCCCCGGTCGTCGACCTCCTCGCCGATGACCTCGGCCTCCCCGCGTGCCCACCGTGCCGCCGACCAGCTCGCGGCGAGCGCGTCGAGCACGTCGTCGAGGCGGGCGCCGTCCGGCAGATCGGCCAGCGCCAGCGCCGGGTCCACCCACCGTGTGAGCGCCGCGATCCGCTGGCCCGCCCCGCGCGCCGACTTCTTCGGCGCGAAGTCCGTCTCCGGGGCCAGCGCCCGCATCACCAGCTCCGGGTGCACCTCGACGACGTGCGCGGGCAGTTCCACGGCGTCCCACTCGAGGATCTTGGGGCCGATGTGGAACGACTGCAGGCTGATCTTCCGACCGCACAGCCGCGCCGACACCGCGCAGGCCTCCGCGTGGGACGCCGCGCCCAGCACCTCACGCGGCGGCGCCGGGAACACCGACGACCGGGCCCGCCCCAGCCGCTGCGCGGTGAGATCGTCGCAGGCCCGGCGGGCGGCGCCGGTGGGCAGCCCGAGCGGGATGTCGACGCCCACCGTGGCACAGCCGGCCGTCGCCACCAGCACGGCGGCGGCGTCCGGGCACACCGTCCACCTCACGGATCCGGGTCGCACCCGGGCCACCACCCAGCCGTCGGGAACCCCGTCGACCCCCGCCACGTCCGGCGTAGGGCAGGATTGCCTCCCGTGCGCGTCCACATCGGTTCCGACCACGCCGGCTTCGAGCTCAAGACCCACCTGCTGATCCACCTGGCCAGTCTGGGCCACGAGGTCGTGGACGTCGGCCCCGCCGTCTACGACGCCCAGGACGACTACCCGCCCTTCTGCATCGCCACGGGCCTGGCCGTGCTGGCCGACCCGGGCAGCCTCGGCATCGTCATCGGTGGTTCGGGCAACGGCGAGCAGATCGCCGCCAACAAGGTGCCCGGCATCCGCTGCGCGCTGGCGTGGAGCGTCGAGACGGCCACGCTCGGCCGTCAGCACAACAACGCGCAGGTCGTGGGCATCGGGGCGCGGATGCACTCGCTCGACGAGGCCGCGGAGATCGCCGCCGCGTTCGTCGCCACCCCGTTCTCCGACGAGCCGCGCCACCAGCGCCGCATCGACATCCTCGACGCCTACGAGGCCACCCACGAGGCGCCCCCGCTCCCCGCGACCTGACGCGCGGGATCCGCCCGGACACGGCAGGCTTGATCCCATGCCCGAAGGCCACACCCTGCACCGGCTCGCCCGGCAGCACCAGCGCCGGTACGCGAACAGGCAGGTGGCGGTGTCGAGCCCGCAGGGGCGCTTCGCCACCAGCGCCGAGATCGTCGACGGCCGGGTGCTGGAGCGCGCCGAGGCGCACGGCAAGCACCTGTTCCACCACTACGGCCCCGACCTGGTGGTGCACATCCACCTGGGTCTGTACGGCAAGTTCAGCGACGTCAAGCACCCCGTCGCGGAGCCCCGGGGGCTGGTGCGCCTGCGGATGGTCGGGCCCACGCACTACGCCGACCTGCGCGGCCCCACCGCGTGCGAGCTGATCACCGACCACGAGGCGGAGGCGATCCACGCGCGGCTGGGGGAGGACCCGCTGCGCAAGGACGCCGACCCCGACCGCGCCTGGGCCCGCATCTCCCGCTCCCGCGCGCCGCTCGCGACGCTGCTGATGGACCAGAAGGTGATCGCCGGGGTCGGCAACGTCTACCGCGCGGAGGCGCTGTTCCGCCACGGCCTCGACCCGCAGCTGCCGGGGAAGGCCTTGGGGCGCAAGCAGTGGGACGAGCTGTGGCTCGACCTCGTCGACCTGCTCCAGGACGGCGTCCGGCAGGGCAGGATCGAGACGTTGCGCCCCGAGCACGACCCGACGCTCCTGAAGCCGGCGGACCGGGGGGCGCTGTGCGCCCGCAAGGTCTACGCCTACCGGCGCACGGGGGAGCCGTGCATCGTCTGCGGTACGCCGATCGCGCACGACAAGCACCTGGCGCGCAACCTCTTCTGGTGCCCGACGTGCCAGCCGGCGGTGGCCCGGACCGAACGTCAGTAAAGCCACTTTGCTGGCACCAGATGACAGCAAAGCCACTTTGCTGGCACGCCATCAGGCGAGCCGCCGCACCGCGAGCGGTGCCCCGATCATCAGTGCTCCCGGTTACCACCGGAAGATCGCGATCCACCGCACGGCAGAGCCCCGGGGAGGGGAGGGCCGGAAGGTACGGCAGGCGGCGATCACTGCGAGGCGGCACACCGGAAGATCACCGCGCGTCGCACGTTCTCGCCCCGGCGAGGGCGCTCCCGTGCGGTCCGCGCCGACCCCTGGCGACGTGCGCGGCGGTCATGTGTGGCGACGTCGTGGCCGGCGGGGGTCGTGCGCGGAAATCAGGGCGGGAACACTGTTGTCCACGCACGGGCGCCGCAGGCGCACTCAGTCCCCGAACCCGCCCCCGTCGGCGTAGGCGTCGGCCACTCCCGGCATCGTGCTGAACAGCAGCGCCGGGCGCCACCACGGCTGCGAGTACCAGCCTCGCGGCACCGGCTGTCCCGCCACCATCCCGCCCGGGTGGTGGTGGCTCGTGCGCCCCGACGGGTCGGGGACGCGCTGTAGGCGGGCCCCTCCACCTCGACGTCACGGGACTCCGTCACGGCTCCGGCCTGTTGCTGACCCCACAGCGGGGGCAGGTCGGGCCGCGGGTCCGTGCCCATCGCCGTCCGCGCCGCCGAGGCGTTCCACCCAGTGGCGGGCGTCGTCGAGCTCCCGGGCGCTGCCGGCCCGGTGCTGCCGGACCAGCCACACGACGCCGGCCGCGATGGCCAGCACCACGATGATCAGCACGAATGTGCCCACGGCTCCACCGTTCCGTACCGTGCCCCGCGTGGCAGAGCCGAAGCCGATCGAGTGCTGGATGACCGACATGGACGGCGTGCTCGTCCACGAGGGCCGGATGATCCCCGGCGCGGACGCCTTCGTCGCGAAGCTGCGCGACACCGGCCGACCGTTCCTCGTCCTGACCAACAACTCCATCTACACGCCGCGGGACCTGCAGTTCCGGCTCCGCACCAGCGGCATCGACCTGCCGGAGGAGGCGATCTGGACCTCGGCGCTGGCCACCGCCACCTTCCTCGACGACCAGCGCCCCAACGGCAGCGCCTACGTGGTGGGGGAGGCGGGGTTGACCACGGCGTTGCACGAGATCGGCTACGTCCTCACCGACAACGCCCCGGACTACGTGGTGCTGGGGGAGACCCGTACCTACAGCTTCGAGGCCGTCACCACCGCGATCCGGCTGATCCGGACGGGCGCGCGGTTCGTGGCCACCAACCCCGACCCGACGGGCCCGTCCGCCGACGGGGTGCTGCCCGCCACCGGCGCGGTGGCCGCCCTGATGACGCGCGCCACCGGCGTGGAGCCCTACTACGTGGGCAAGCCCAACCCGCTGATGATGCGCGCGGCGCTCAACCGGCTGCAGGCGCACTCGGAGACCACGGTGATGATCGGCGACCGGATGGACACCGACATCGTCGCGGGCCTCGAGGCCGGCATGCGCACCGTGCTGGTGCTGACGGGGATCATGACGGCCGACGAGATCGAGCGGTTCCCCTATCGGCCGCACCGCGTGGTGGCGTCCGTCGCCGATCTGGTGGACGACATCTGAGCCCGCGCCGGACCCACGCCGACGGGCACTGCCGGCGTGGGTCCGGGGCCGGTCGAGGAGGGGGTGACCGGCCGGGGAGCGGGGTGAGCGCTGACCGCCCGGTGAGTGCGGCCCAACGACCGGACGACTCCTCACCGGAGCCGCTGATAGCGCTCTCCTGTCCCCCGCCCCCTTGCTCGCCCGGGGACGGCCCGCCGTTACGGGGCGTGGTGCACGTTGTTCGGTCACCAGGGACGGCAGCCGGTCGGAACGGGCTCAGACGCCGAAGCGGCTACGCCATGTGGTGAGCGTCCCCGACGTGCCGTCGGTGAGCGCGAGCTGCCGGACGGCGACCGCCACCGCGCCGGGAGCGCCCGGGTGATGGGCCAGCCACGCGTCGTCCGGCCCGAGGCCGTTCCGGATCCGGTGGATCACGTCGGCCTTGAGCACGCCCAGCACCGGGTCGCCGTGCGCGGCGAGCAGGGCCTGGAAGGCCTGGTGCTTCTCGTGGTCGAACGGGGTCGGACGACCGGTCCGGTCCATGGCCGGGTGGGCGGGGACGAGGACGGCGCACGGCACCCAGCCGTCGGGAACCGGGGCGGTGGCCGGGAGGGCGGGGCCGGTCCTGAGCTCGGCGAGCGGGGTGCGCAACGGCGTGCCCGCCTCGATGCGGCCCGCGACGGTCCGGGCCACCCGCGCGACGGCGTCGCTGGTCACGACGGGGGTGAGGGCGTCGGCGGCGTCGGTGGCGGTGGAGCCGCACGCGGCACGCAGGGCGGCCAGCGCGGACGGGTCGGACGTGCGGACCGCGAGCTCGGCGAAGTCCCCCGCCACGCCCAGGTCGAACAGCACGGCGGTGGCGTCCGCCGGCCGCAGGGCGCCGGTGTCGGGTCCCAGCTCGCCGATGACGTCGCGGGCGGTGCGACCGGCTGTCCGGGCCGGGAGGCAGAACGCCACGGCGTGGTCCCAGCGCAGGGGGTCGACGGTCGAGGGCGTCTCGTAGGCGATGGCGACGGTCTCGTCGGGCAGCACGATCCGGATGCCGCCGCGGTCGGTGACGGCGGTGCCCGGGCCGCGGACGACCGGCTCGTCGGAATGGCGCCCGAACCGCACGGCGACGCCGGCGGGGCCCATCGACCAGGTGGCGTCGGGATCGGCGAGCTGCGCCTCGGCGAGCCGCCGGGCCGGGCTCGTGTACGGATTGTCCGCCGTCCCCGGCGCCCACGGATCCGGTTCCGGTCCCGCCGCGTCACCACCCATCCCTGGAGCGTCGCACACCGGCCGTAAGCAGGGGAGACGCAGTTTTCTCGCCAGCGTCGACGAGAAAATGACAGGGGTGTGATTTACCGTGGTGCCATGAGGACGACAAGCACGGTCGGCTGGTGGGTCTGCCAGGGGTGTGGCGTCGACGCCGAGCTCGCGGGCGGAGACCTCACCGGGTTCGAGATGCCCTGCCCGGACTGCGGCCACGCGATGGCCGAGTGGCTCCGCTGGGACACGGCCATCCCGGGCCCCGGTCAGATCTGGGGGCGCGCCGCAGGCCGCTCCGCGGCGTAGTTCCGCGCCATCTCGGCCAGTCGCCGGATCGAGCACGGATGCTGCTCCGTGCGGGCGGAGTGGCCGCTGCACCATCCCTCGGCGTCCGGGTGGTGGTCGTGCAGGAGTGCCTCCACGAGCACGGGTGACACCGCCAACTGTTCGGCGCACCCGGTGTACAGATCATCCGCCACGGTCGGTCTCCTCTGACGCTGCGGGCCCCGACCCTCCCCTTCTACGAGTTGACGATGGGTGACGGTTCGCGCGCACAGCGAAGTTGCTCCGATCGGGCGCACCCCTTCGACCGTCAGGCCTGCCCGTCCTCGGCGATGTGGTCCAGCGCCCAGAGCGCCCACTCGTGCACGGCCTCGTACTGACGGATGCCGAACTCGCCCGCCAGCCGGCCGAACCCGGCCCGCGGCCCACCGCCGGGGGTCTCGGTGGCGACCACCGCGCGCAGTTCGGTGGCGGCCCGACCGGTGTGCTCGGCGATGCGGGTGAGCATCAACCGCTGGTCGGCCGGCTCCAGCGCGGAGAGCAGGAACATGCGCAGGACCTGCTCGTTGCGCACCGTGGCCGTCGGGTTCGGTGGCTGCAGCAGCCAGGACCGCAGCTCCTCGCGCCCCTCGTCGGTGACGTCGTAGGTCTTCGCGCCGCGCGCCCCCTCGTGCGTGACGTGCACGAGCCCGCGCGCGGCGAGCTTGCCCAGCTCGGGGTAGATGCTGGTGTGCCCGGCCTGCCAGGCGTAGCGGCCGATCTCCTGCTCGAACTCCTTCGTGAGCTCGTACCCGCTGGCGGGGGCGACGGCGAGGAGGCCGAGCAGGGCGTGGGACAGCGACATGGACCCAGGTTACATGTCACTGACAACATGTCTTTCTTGACATGTTAAATACCGCCGGTCATTGTCGGACCGTGACCACGCCCCCGGCGGCGACCTGCCTCGCCGGCCACCTCGCCCCCGTCCCCGACGAGATCGACACCGTCGACCTGCCCGTCGAGGGCGCGCTGCCTCCCGAGCTCACCGGCCGCTACCTGCGCAACGGGCCCAACCCGCTCCCCGGGGCGGACCCGGGGCACTGGTTCACCGGCCATGATCACGGCTCCTGTCCCGGCCGGGCCATCGGATGGCGGCCCCTCGGGGGGCAGCAAGACGGTGCGGCTGCGCGACGGCCGCGCGGAGTGGTACCGCCGCTGGGTGCGCGGCGAGCTGGCCGGGCACCCCTTCGTCCGCCCCGACGGCACCGTCGACCGGGCCGCCGTCTCGGCCAACACCCACGTGCTCGAGCACGGCGGCCGGACCTGCGCTTCTTCGGCTACTCACCGATCGCGCCGCACCTGACCTACCACCGGCTCTCGGCGGTGAGCTCGTGGTGAGCGCCGGGATCCCGGGCGCCGGGCCGTCGAAGACGCACGACTTCGCGATCACCGACCGGCACGCGGTGTTCCTCGACCTGCCCGTGACGTTCCGGTTCGACCTGGTCGGCCAGGGCATGCCCGACGCCTGGGACGACGGCTGCGCGGCCCGCATCGGGATCATGGAACTGGACCGCCCCGGCCACGTGCGCTGGTTGGGCATCGACCCGTGCTACGTCCTCCACGTGGGCTCCGCCCACACCGACGCGCCGGGCCGGATCGTCCTCGACGGGGCCCGCTACTCCGCCGCCGACACCGTCGCGATGTGGTCGCGGCTGGGCGGCGCCACCCCGGCCACCCCGGCCACTCCGGCCGCCGACGCCGCGGCGCTCGGTGTGGCCCGCCTGCACCGGTGGACGCTCGACCCGGCCACCGGCTCCGTCACCGAGACCGCCCGCGACGACCGTCCCGTCGAGTTCCCCACGCTCGACGACCGGCTGGTCGGCCGCGCGTCGCGCTACCTCCACGCGGTCTCCGACGGCGCCGACGCACCTTCTGCCGCGGAGGCACGAGGCATCGCTGCGATCGTCGAGTACGACGACGCGACCGGCGCCGCGGACACCCACCCGCTGGACGCCGCCGCGGGTGAGGCCGTGTTCGTGCCCGCGCAGGACGGCACGGCGGAGGACGACGGCTGGCTGCTCACCATCACCACGCGGCGCGACGGCTCCGCGTCACAGCTGCTCGTGCTCGACGCAGCCGACCTCGCCGGGCCGGCGGTGGCGGCCGTGACACTGCCCCGCGGGGTGCCGGCGGGCTTCCACCGCTCCTGGATCGAGGACTGATGAACGTCGTGACGCTGCTCCGCGGCCTCGCCGTCGACGTCGGCGCGCCCGTGGTGGCCTACTACGTGCTGCACCTGCTGGGCGCGTCGGACTGGGTCGCGCTGTTCGCCTCCACGCTCGTCGCCGCCCTGCGGATCGTGTGGGTGGCGGCCCGCCGGCGTTCCCTCGACCTGTTCGCCACCGTGATGCTCGTGGTGTTCGGGCTCGGGCTGATCCTGTCGTTCGTCAGCGGGGATCCGCGGTTCCTGCTGCTCAAGGACTCGTTCGTGACGGGCGCGGTGGGCCTCACCTTCCTCGCCACGGTGCTGGTCGGGGACCGGCCGCTCACGCTCGCGGCCCGGCAGGGCTGGTCGCCCGCGGAGGCCGAGGAGCTCGGGGAGGAGTACCGCACCGACAAGGGTGTCCGGCGCGGCTACCGCTTCACCTCGACGGTGTGGGGCGTGGGGCTGCTGGCCGAGGCGGCGATCCGCGTGCCGCTGGTCTACCTGCTGCCGATCGACGGGATGGTGGGGCTGTCCACGGCGATGCTGGTGGCGGTGCTCGTCGGGCTGTCGGTCTGGACGGTGCGCTGGGCGGCCCGGGTCCGCAGGTCCAGTACGTAGTCCTGGCCCACCAGATCCACCCCGAAGCTGTGGTGGCGCTCCTCCCCGACGAGCCGGAAGCCCGCGTTGAGGTAGATGCACCGCGCGGCGGCGAGCACGTCGTTGGTCCACAGCCGGACGCCGCTGTAGCCGGCGTCCCGCGCGAAGTCGACGCAGGTGTCCACCAGACGGCGGCCCAGGCCGTGACCGCGCGCATCGGGGTGCACGAGCAGGATCCGCAGCTGGGCGGTCTGGTGGTCCGCAGGCGTGCAGAAGACGCAGCCCACCCGGCGGCCGTCGAGCTCGGCGATCCAGGCGCCCGCCCGCCCGTCGTCGTCGCGGCCGGCGTGGTCGGCCACGATCCGCGCCACCAGCGTCTCGAACGACGCGTCCCACCCGAACTCCCCGGTGTAGAGCTCGCCGTGGGCCATCACCACCCAGCCCAGGTCGCCGGGTCGTCCCAACGGCCGGATCACCACTTCGGACACGATGCCTCCGTCACTGAAACGAGTGTTTCAGTGATACTGACCCGGTGACCGAACCCGCGCAACCCCCGTCGGCCCGGCGCGAGGAGCTGCTGGGCCTCGCCTACGCCCACGTGCTGCGGCACGGCCTCTCCGGGATGTCGCTGCGCCCGCTGGCCGAGGCGATCGGTTCCAGCCCGCGCGTGCTGATCTACCTCTTCGGGTCCAAGGACGGCCTCGTCCGGGCCCTGCTCGGCCGGGCGAGGGCCGACGAGCTCGCGGTCCTGCCCGACGTCGGGCACGGGCCGGTTGCGGTGGGCCGGATCTGGAACTGGCTCTCGGCGCCGGAGCACCGCGCGCTGCTGACGCTCTGGGTGGAGTCCTACGCCCGCTCGCTCGTCGAACCCGACGGGCCGTGGGCCGGCTTCGCCGAGGCCACGGTGCGGGACTGGCTCGCCGTGCTGGGCGGGGCCACCGGGTCCCTCGCCGTGCTCCGCGGCGCCCTGCTCGACCTCCTGGCCACCGGCGACGTCGAGCGCACCACGGCCGCGGTCCGCGCCCACGTCCGCACCCTCACGGCGGCCGCGGACGACCGTGAGGCGGACGGGTCGCGACCGTAACGGGCCGACAACCCGGCGGTCACGCTTCCCACCGACGCTGGTCCGCGATGGCTGCCACCCACTGCCCCTACTGCTCGCTGCAGTGCGGCATCCACCTCACCCCGGCGCTGGAGCTGACCGGGCGGGAGGACTTCCCCGTCAACCGCGGCGGCCTGTGCATGAAGGGCGTCCGCGCGGCGGAGCTGATCACCCATCCCGAGCGCCTCACCACCCCGCTGGCCCGCGACCGCCCCGGCCTCCCGCTCCGCCCCGTGACCTGGGACGACGCGCTCGACCGCGTGACGGCGGCGATCACCCGGGCCCAGGCCGCGCACGGCCGCGACGCCGTCGGCTGCTTCGGCGGGGGCGGGCTGACCAACGAGAAGGCCTACCAGTTCGGCAAGTTCGCCCGGGTCGCGCTGCGTACCGCGATGATCGACTACAACGGCCGGTTCTGCATGTCGTCCGCCGCGGCGGCGGCCAACCGCGCGTTCGGCATCGACCGCGGCCTGCCCTTCCCGCTGTCCGACGTCGCCGACGCCGACGTGGTGCTGCTCGTCGGCAGCAACCCGGCCGACACGATGCCGCCCGCGATGCGGTGGTTCGAGGCCGGCCGCGAGCGCGGGGCCCGGCACATCGTCGTGGACCCCCGCGAGACCGCGACGGCGAAACCGGCCCACCGCCACCTTCAGCCCGTGCCCGGCACCGACCTCGCACTGGCCAACGGGATGCTGCACATCGCGATCCGCGACGGCCTCGTCGACCACGACTACATCGAGCGCCGCACCACCGGCTGGGACGCCGTGCGCCGGTCGGTGCGCGCCGACTGGCCCGACCGCACCGAGCGCGTCACCGGCGTCCCCGTCGCCGACCTGACGGCCACCGTGCACGACCTGGCCACGGCGCGGAACGCCATGATCCTCACCGCACGCGGCGCCGAGCAGCACGCCGACGGCACCGCGACGGCCACCGCGTGGATCAACCTCGGCCTCGCGCTGGGCCTGCCCGGCCGGGGGCGGGGGAGCGGCGTCGCCACCGTCACCGGGCAGGGCAACGGGCAGGGCGGCCGCGAGCACGGGCAGAAGGCCGACCAGCTCCCCGGCTACCGGCCGCTCGCCGACCCGGCCGCCCGCGCGCACGTCGCAGGCGTGTGGGGGATCGACCCGGACGAGCTTCCGGCGCCCGGCGTCTCGGCCTACGAGCTGCTCGACCGCCTCGGCACCGACGGCGGGGTGCGGGTGCTGCTGCTCGCGGCGTCGAACCCGGTGGTGTCGGCACCCGACGCCCGCCACGTCGCGGAACGGCTGGGCGCGCTCGACCTTCTGGTGGTCACCGACTTCTTCCTCTCCGAGTCCGCCCGGCTGGCCGACGTCGTGCTGCCCACCACCCAGTTCGCGGAGGAGGAGGGCACGCTGACGAACCTGGAGGGACGGGTGGTGCGCCGTCGTCGGGTCCTGGACCCGCCGCCGGGCGTGCGCTCGGAGCTGCAGATCTGGCACGAGCTCGCCGCTCGCCTGGGCCGCGGGAAGCACTTCCCGACCGACCCGCGAGTGGTCTACGACGAGCTGCGCCGGGCCAGCGCGGGCGGCGTCGCCGACTACGGCGGCATCAGCTGGGAGCGCCTCGACGCCGGCGAGGAGCTGTTCTGGCCCTGCCCCGACGAGACCCACCCCGGTTCGCCGCGGCTGTTCACCGACACGTTCCCGACGCCCGACGGGCGCGCGCGGTTCGTCGCCGTCGCGCACCGCAGCGTCACCGAGCGGCTGGACCGCCGCTACCCGTACCTGCTGACGACCGGGCGCTCGCGCACGCACTACCAGTCGGGCACCCAGACCCGGCGCAACGAGACGCTGCTCGCCGCCGAGCCCGTCGCCTACGCCGAGCTGCACCCGCTGCTGGCGGCCGAGATCGGCGTCGCCGACGGGGACGCGCTGCGGCTCACCACGCGCCGCGGCAGCGTCGTCGCCACCGCCCGGCTGACCGACGGCATCCGCCCCGACACGGTGTTCCTGCCCTTCCACTGGGCCCGGGTCAACGACCTCACCAGCGCGCGGCTGGACCCGACGTCGCGGATGCCGGAGTTCAAGTCCTGCGCCGTCGCGCTGGCCCCCGTCCGCGCGCGTTCCACCGTCCCCGATCTCGAGGAGAACCGCCGATGATCAGCAAACCCGCGTTCCTGCAGGGGATCTTCCCGATCGAGGGCTCCGGCGTGGACAAGCCCGTGCTGCTGCACCCGGACCTGACCTACACGGTGCCCCCGGGCGTCACGGCCCAGCCGCTGTACTTCCGCGGCGGCAACGGCACCGACGAGCTGGTCACGGTGCTGCTGGCCCGCGACGGCGCGCCGATGCGCTACTTCCCGATCGGCGCCCGCGCGAGCACGCACGTCGCGCTGGCCGTCGTCGAGGACCTGGAGGACGGCTCGGTGCTGGAGGTGCACCTCGCCGCGCGGGAGGGCCTGACCGGCACCGTCGTGATCGATCTCGGACTGGTGGAGGTCTGACGTGGACGACCTGGTGGTGATCGGCAACGGCATGGCGGGGGCCCGCGCGGTGGAGGAGATCCTGGCGCGCGGCGGGAGCGGGCAGTTCCGGATCACGATGTTCGGCGACGAGCCCTACGGCAACTACAACCGGATCATGCTCAGCCACGTCCTCGCCGGTGAGGGCAGCGACGAGATCTACCTCAACCCGCTCGAGTGGTACGCCGAGAACGACATCACCCTGCACTCCGGCGTCCGGGTCGTGCGGGTGGACCGCTTCGCGCGCAAGGTGTTCGCCGACGACGGCACCGTCCTGTCCTACGACAAGCTGATCATCGCAACGGGCAGTCGCACGTTCTTCCCGCCGATGGACGGCATGTGGGTCGACGACCGCACGCTCACCCCCGGCGTCTTCGGCTTCCGCACGATGGACGACACCACCGCGATGCTCGACTACGCCCGCGACCACCACTCCGCCGTCGTCATCGGCGGCGGACTGCTGGGGCTGGAGGCGGCCTACGGGCTGCAGCAGCACGGGCTCGCGGTGCACGTCGTGCAGGGCGGGCCGGTGCTCATGAACCAGCAGCTCGACGAGGAGGCGGGCGCCATCCTGCGCCGCGTCCTGGAGACGAAGCTCGGGATCCAGGTGCACACCGGGCAGCGGCCGTCGGCGGTGCGCAGTACGGGATCGGTGGCGGGCGTGGTGCTGGGCGACGGTTCCACCATCGACGCCGACATGGTCGTGGTCACCGCCGGCATCCGCCCCAACGTCGGGCTCGGGGTGGTCTCCGGGCTCACCGTCGAGCGCGCGATCGTCGTCGACGACCAGATGCGGAGCGTCGACGACCCCGACATCTACGTCGTCGGGGAGTGCGCTCAGCACCGCGGGCAGGTCTACGGACTCGTCGCGCCGCTGTGGGAGCAGGCCGCCGTGCTGGCCGACCACATCACCGGCACCGACGTCGAGGCCGCCTACCACGGCTCCCGCAACGCCACGAAGCTCAAGGTCGCGGGCGTGGACGTCGCCACGATGGGGATCATGCGCCCCGAGCGCGAGGACGACGAGTTCGTGCGGTTCTCCGAGCCCCGGCGCGGCGTCTACAAGTCGGTGGTGGTGCGCGACGGCAAGCTGGTCGGCGCCACCCTGCTCGGCGACGTCGAGAAGGTCGCGTTCCTGACGCAGAGCTTCGACCGCGGCCTGCCGCTGCCCGACGAGCGCGTGGAGCTGCTGTTCACCCTCGCCGGGCCATCGGAGGCCGAGGGTGCCGCCGAGATGGACGACGCGGTGCAGGTCTGCAACTGCAACGGTGTCAGCAAGGGCGCGCTGGTCTCCTGCGTGGCGAACGGGACCCGCTCGGTGACCGGCGTGATGGCCGCGACCCGCGCGGGGAAGGGCTGCGGGTCGTGCACGTCGCTCGTCACGCAGATCGTCGAGTGGGCGGCCGACGGGCAGGTGGAGGTCGACGAGAGCGCGGGCTGGTACGTGCCGTCGATCCCCCTTCCCAAGGCCGAGCTGATCGAAGCGGTGCGTGCGCAGGGCCTCCGCTCGGTGTCGCAGGTGTTCGCCGCGCTGGCCCCCGACGGCGAGCACGCCCCGTCCAAGATGCCCCTGGCCTCGCTGCTCAAGGTCGTCTGGGCCGGCGAGTTCGTCGACGAGAAGGACGCCCGCTTCATCAACGACCGCGTGCACGCCAACATCCAGCGCGACGGCACGTTCTCCGTCGTCCCGCGGATGGCCGGCGGTGTCACGACGTCGGCCGAGCTGCGTCGCATCGCCGACGTCGCCGACAAGTTCCAGATCCCCGTGATCAAGGTGACCGGCGGGCAGCGGATCGACCTGCTCGGCGTCCGCAAGGAGGACCTGCCCGCCGTCTGGGAGGACCTCGACATGCCCTCGGGCTACGCCTACGGCAAGTCGATGCGCACCGTGAAGACGTGCGTGGGCACCGACTTCTGCCGCTACGGCCTCGGCGACTCCACCCAGCTCGGCGTCGACATCGAGGAGCGCTTCTCCGGCCTGGAGAGCCCCGCGAAGATGAAGCTCGCCGTGTCGGGCTGCCCGCGCAACTGCGCGGAGTCGATGGTGAAGGACATCGGGATCGTCGCGGTCGGCGACAACCGCTGGGAGATCTACATCGGTGGCGCGGCCGGGGCGTCGGTCCGCCGGGGCGACGTGCTCGCCACCGTCGACGGCCGGGACGAGGCCGTGCGGCTGACCGGGGTCTTCGTGCAGTACTACCGCGAGAACGCGAAGTGGCTGGAGCGCACCTACGACTTCGTGCCGCGGGTGGGTCTCGACGAGCTGCGGGCGCTGCTCGTCGACGACCGCGACGGCCTCGTGGCCGGGCTCGAGGAACGGATCCAGACCGCCGTCGACGCCTACGTCGACCCGTGGACCGAGGGCCGCGCACCCGCCACCCCCGGCCAGTTCTCCGACGCCCTGCCGCTGATCCCGCTGCCGATCGTGCCGGTCCGCGACGGCACGTCCTCGACGAACGGAGCGATGGCATGAGGCTGGGACCGGTCGACGCCATCCCCCTCGGCGAGGGCCGGGCGTTCGCGGTCGACGGCGAGCAGGTGGCCGTGTTCCGGTTGCGCGACGGCACCCTGCGCGCCACCCAGGCCCGCTGCCCGCACGCCGGCGGCCCCCTCGCCGACGGCCAGCTCGACCCGAGGTCGATCGTCTGTCCCCTGCACGCCCGCGCGTTCTCCTTCGCCGACGGATCCTGCGCCGAGGGCGGGAAGATCACGGTTCACGCCGTGCGGGAGGAGGGCGGCGCGATCGTGCTGGAGTCCTAGGATCCCGGCATGCGGGCGCCCCTGACCACGCGGCTGCGCGCCGCCTACGACAAGCACGTCGGCCCGGCCGAGCGCCCGCCGCTCGTTGCGTGGCTGGGGTTCGGGGTCACGTTCGGCATCACGCGCGCCGTCACCACGTGGCTGCACGACGGCCACGGCCCCGCCGCCGGGGGCATGGTCGTGGGCGGGCGGCACCTGCACCACTACAACATCGGGATCCTGCTGCTCGCGCTGGTCGGGGGCGTGGGCCTGCGCCCCGGCCCGCTGCGCGACCGCCCCGTCATGGCGGCCGCCTACGGCACCGGCTCGGCCCTGATCGTCGACGAGGCGGCCCTGCTCGTCGACCTCCAGGACGTCTACTGGGCCAACGACGGCCGCAAGAGCGTCGACGCGGCGGTCGGGGTGATCGCGCTCGGCGGCGTCTTCTTCGCGGCGGTGCCGTTCTGGAGGGCCGTGGCGCGCGAGCTCACCCGCCCGTCTGGATGACCGACAGGATGTTGCCCGCCGGGTCGGTGAACCACGCGATCGGCGGCCCGTACGTCCGTTGCACGCCCCGCTCGTCGGTGTAGTCGTTCACCGTGAACACCACGCCGCGGGCGGTGAGCGCGTCCACCGCCGCGTCGACGTCCGGCACGGGGAAGTTCAGGATCGTGAACGCGGCCGGGACGTGGGCGGAGTTCGGGTAGACGATCGTGTCGCGGTCCCCCGCGAGGTGCAGCGTCAGCCGTCCCTCGGCCTCCGTGACGCGCAGGCCCAGCGTGTCGGCGTAGAACGTCCGGGCCGCGGCGATGTCGTCCACGGAGAACCCGCTGAACGCCTTCGAGTGCTCGAGCATGACCCACCCTCTCAGTTCGCGACGTGCAGGAACGACCAGCGGTGGCCGTCGATGTCGAGGAACGCGCGCATGTACATGACGCCCATGTCCTGCCGTCCGGCGTCCTTGCCGCCCGCGGCGACGGCGCGGTCCACCAGGTCGTCGACCTCCTCGCGGCTCACGGCGCTCAGCCCCACGGAGACCTCCTTCGTCGACGGGTCGGCGACGGGCCCGCCGGTGAACCGCTCGAAGTAGGCCGTCTTCTGCAGCATGACCAGCGCGCCGGTGCCGAGCACCAGGCACGCGGTGTTCTCGTCCCGCACCCGGGCGTCGAACGCGAACCCGAGCGCGGTGAAGAACGCGGTGGCGGCGTCGAGATCCCGTACGGGAAGGCTGATGTAGGCGGTGCGGTCCATGATGACTCCTCCGGTGTCGGTGCTGGCAGGGGAGACGTAGGAGCCGGATCGACGTTCTCGACATGCCCCGCGGAGGAATCGTGAAGTTTCTCGTCCTGATCTACGACAACCCCGCCTCGCGCGAGGTCTTCCTGAGCCTGCCCGCCGAGCGGCGCGCCGCCGGCCTCGCCGCCTACCGCGCGCTCGACGAGGAGCTCGACGCCACCGGCGAGAAGATCGTCTCCAGCCCGCTGGCCTACCCGGAGCACACCGTCCAGGTGCGCGTCGCCGACGGTGCCACGATGACCACCGACGGGCCGTTCGCCGAGGTCAAGGAACAGCTGGCCGGCTTCTACCTGCTGGAGTGCGACTCGCAGCAGCGCGCCGTGGAGATCGCCGCGAAGGTGCCCGAGGCGTCGTTCGGCGTCGTGGAGGTGCGGCCGCTGATGGACCTGTCCGCGTTCGAGGGATGACTTGGTCCAGCGGGGAACTCGATGGTCTCCTGCGCGAGCTCGCGCCCCAGGTGCTCGCCGCCGTCGTCCGCCACCACGGCGGCTTCGACGAGTGCGAGGACGCGGTGCAGGAGGCGCTGCTCGCCGCGTCGCAGCAGTGGCCGCGCGACGGGGTGCCCGACAACCCCCGCGCCTGGTTGATCACCGTCGCGTCCCGGCGGCGGACGGAGACGTGGCGCAGCGACACGGCGCGCCGTCGCCGCGAGGAGGCCTTCCGGCCCGAGGCGGCGCCGGTCCCCGACACCGACGACACCCTCACGCTGCTCGTGCTGTGCTGCCACCCGTCGCTCACACGCGCGTCACAGGTGGCGCTGACGCTGCGCGCGGTCGGCGGCCTGACCACCGCCGAGATCGCCCGCGCCTACCTCGTGCCCGAGGCGACGATCGCGCAGCGGATCAGCCGGGCCAAGGCGCGGATCCGGGGCGTCGCCTTCGCGGCCTCGCCGGACGCGGTCGGCGCCGTCCTCCAGGTGCTCTACCTGATCTTCAACGAGGGCTACACCGCCGGCTCCGGCGAGGCGCTGCACCGGGTGGAGCTGACGGCGGAGGCGATCCGTCTGGCCCGGCTGCTGCGTCGCACGCTGCCCGAGGACGGCGAGGTGGCCGGCCTGCTGGCGCTCATGCTGCTCACCGACGCGCGGCGCCCCGCGCGCACCCTCGCCGACGGCTCGCTCGTCCCGTTGGAGGAGCAGGACCGCACCCGCTGGGACACCGTCATGATTGCCGAGGGCACGTCGTTGATCACCACGACGTTGGCCCGCGCCCCGATCGGGCCCTACCAGTTGCAGGCCGCGATCGCCGCCGTGCACGCCGAGGCGGGCCGGGCGCAGGACACCGACTGGGCGCAGATCCTGGCGCTCTACGACCTCCTGGCGTCCCTCACCCCCGGCCCGATGGTCACGTTGAACCGCGCCGTCGCCGTGGCGATGGTGCACGGCCCGTCCGCCGGGCTGGCCGAGCTGGACGGCGTCGACCTCGGCGGTCACCACCGCGTCGACGCCGTCCGCGCACACCTGCTGGAGCGGGCCGGCGACCTCGACGCGGCGCGCGCCGCCTACCGGCTGGCCGCGCGCGGGACGTCGAGCCTGCCCGAGCGGCACTACCTCGAGAGCCGCGCGCGCCGGCTGTAAACCTGAGCTTGACAGAACTGCTTGTAAAGCTAGCCTTGACACGTGCCGTCCTTCGAAGCCGCCGTGGCCGATCTCGACCGAGCGGTGCGCGGGCTGGCCGCCGGCGTCGACCTCGCCGGCGCGGACCTCCCCGGTGACGGGCAGGCCGCGGCGTTCGCCCGGATCCACGACGCCCTGGAGGTGCGCCGGCGGGCCGACCGCGTACTCGCGGCCGCCGTCGACGCGGCCCGGGAGGCCGACGGCACATGGCAGCAGATCGGTGACGCCCTCGGCACCACGCGGCAGGCCGCGTTCCAGCGCTTCGGACGACCGATCGATCCGAGGACGGGGGAGCAGATGGACCGGGCCACACTGGACGGCGCCGATGCAGGGGCCGTCGAGATCTTCACAGCGCTCGCCGCGGGCGGGTGGGACGCGGTGTTCCGGCGGTTCGACGCGACGATGGCCGCGGCGCTGCCCGCCGCGAAACTGGCGGACACCTGGGCCACGGTGGTGGGCACCGTCGGCGCCTACGAGGGGCCGGGCGAGCCGTTCGTGCGGCGGCAGGGCGACCACACGGTCGTCGACGTGCCCCTGGCGTTCGAGGCGGGCGGCCTGACCGGCCGCGTCGCGTTCGCGGCCGACGGCCAGGTCGCGGGCCTGTTCGTGCTCAACCCCGAGGCGGCGGCACGATGAAGCCGTGCGCGGATAACAGTGTTCCCGCCCGGATTTCCGCGCACGAGCGGGTCGACGCGCCGGCCGTGGTCACCTTCCTGGTCGTCACGTCGGGCGCCGCCTGGCTGATCACCTCGCCGCTGCGGTTCAGCGGCCTCGGCCTGCGTACGCCCGGCGCCGGCGTGATCCTCGTGGCGATGATGCTGGCGCCGACGCTCGGCACGCTGGCCGTCGTCGGGGTGCTGCGCCGCCGCCCGGGCACGTTGCGCTTCACCGGCGTCACGTCCGAGCGCGGGGTCCGGTCGTGGCTCCCGTGGGCGGTGCTCGCGTGGCTCGGGCCGATCGTGCTGGTCGGGCTCTCGCTGGTGCTCGGCGCGGCCGTCGGTGTCTTCCACGCGGATCTCGTGAGCTTCTCCGCGTTCCGGGAGGTGCTGGGCGGTCGCTCGGCCATCCCGGTCCAGACCCTCGTGCTGATCCAGATCGCCGAGGTCCTGGTGGTCGGCTGGATCAACGTGATCCCGGCGCTCGCCGAGGAGTGGGGCTGGCGCGGTTGGCTGCTGCCGGCGCTGCTGCCGCTGGGGCGCTGGCCCGCGATCCTGCTGGTCGGGGTCGTGTGGGGGCTCTGGCACGCACCGATCGTGCTGCTCGGCTACAACTTCCCGCTCGAACCGGCCCCGCTGCGGGTGCTGCTGATGGTCGGCTTCTGCGTCGCGACGGGGAGCCTGCTCGGCTGGCTGCGGCTGCGCTCGGACAGCGTCTGGCCCTGCGCGATCGGCCACGGTTTCGTCAACGCCGCAGCCGGCCTGCCGATCGTGCTCGCGGCGGCGGGCCACCCGATCGACAACGCCACCACCGGCCTGCTCGGCTGGACCGGCTGGGTGGTGATGGCGCTCGCGCTGGGCGTCGCGGCACTCGTGCCGCGCCAGACCGTCCTCACTGGACGGTAAGGAAAGCCTGCGCCGTAACGCAGGGAGCCCTGACGCCGACGCGAGCGCACGACCGCGCCCCGGTCGTGATGCTGGTCCCCACGCAGCCAGCGTGCCCAGCCTCACGATCGGAGCCTCCGATGTCCCTCCCCACGAAGATCGCCCGCACCGCCCTCGCTGCAGGCCTGGCGGCGGCCGCCATGATCGGTTTCGCCGTGGCGCCCGCGCAGGCCGCCACGCCCACGTACTACGAGCTGGTCGGCCTGGGCAGCACCAAGTGCCTCGACGTGAAGGCCGAGGACGGCGGCGGCAACGGCTCCCGCGTCCAGACCTGGCAGTGCTTCGGCTCCGCCAACCAGCGGTGGGCCATCCACCGGGTCGGGACGACGAGCACCGGTGCCCCCTACTTCCAGATCGTCAGCAAGGCGCCCGGGGGCCTGTGCATGGAGGTGCGGAACTCGTCGTTCTCCGACGGGGCGCAGGTGGACGTGGTGGGCTGCTCGCAGGACGGCAACCAGTTCTGGCGGTGGGGCAGCGGCAACATCGGCTACAGCCTGCCGTTGATCTCGCTGAACAGCGGCAAGTGCCTCGACGTCAGCGGGAACTCCACCGCCAACGGGGCCAAGGTGCAGCAGTGGACGTGCAACGGCACCACGGCGCAGTACTTCAAGACGGTCCAGTGACCCCGACGTCCGGGGACGTCACGTGGTCGGGGTGACCGGATTTGAACCGGCGGCCCCTCGCTCCCAAAGCGAGTGCGCTACCAAGCTGCGCTACACCCCGTCGGCCGCAGTCTAGGGCCTGGCGCGAACGAGATGTGAACGCGGAAGGCCCGGTGCCCGTAGAGACGGACATACCGGACCTTCGAGAGGATCTCCGTGCGTCGCACGACCCGCAGCATCGCCGTGGCCGCCCTGACGGTGGCCACCGTCGGCCTCGCCGCCGCCCGCGTCCGCCCAGACCACCCCGAACACCGAGGTGGCCGAGCCCGCCCCGTTCACCAGCATGTTCACCGCCATGGGGACGCCGGACCTGGTGCTCGACGCCGACAGCGTCCCCACGCCCGGCGAGCCCGGCGCCACCGGCACGTCCAACTACCGGATCAACAGCACCGACGACATCATCTGCTACGACATCACCCTGCCCGGGGTCACCCCGCCGTTCCAGAGCCCCGCGCGCACGGCCACGCACATCCACGAGGGGGCCGTCGGCCAAGCCGGCCCGCCGCGCCTGGCGTTCCCGAACCCGGAAGGGAGCGGCGACCCCCTGACGTCCGAGGGCTGTACGCAGGGCCCGATCACCACCGGCACCGGCTCCACCCTCGACCGGATCGAGGCCGATCCGGCCGCGTTCTTCACCGACTCCCACGCGGCGACGTTCACCGCCGGTGCGTTGTGCGGCCAGCTGACGGCGATGCCGGAGGGCGGGGTCGAGACCGGCGCGGGCGGCACCTCGGACAGCGGATGGGCTCCCGCCGCGTTCCGCGGAACGCGCGGCGTGCTGGTCGGGGTCTGGACGGCCGCGGTCGTGAGCGGGTGTGCGACCGTTCCGGCTTCCGCCGTCGCGGTGGCGCCCGTCCCGTCCGCGGTGGGTACCTGCCTGGTACGCACGGCCCACCGCATCCGCCGCCTCCACTGTCGGAGGTGCATGCGCACGGGGAGGCGGGAGCGTTCAGAGGGTCCGGTAGGCTAACCGTGCACCGGGTGACCGGAGCATGCGGGCGTAGCTCAATGGTAGAGCCCTAGTCTTCCAAACTAGCTACGCGGGTTCGATTCCCGTCGCCCGCTCCACGTCTGACCAGGGGAAATCCTGGTAGCAAGATCGCTGAGCCAGCTCGCGTGGCATCACATGTGGTGCGAGTCGTGGTTACAGTGCTCCCGTGACCGGTCGTCCAGGCACGGGACGGGCCCGCGCCCGAGGCGGTATCGAGACGCTGCGGAGCGGGGCTCTTCGCGTGCGCGTGTACGCCGGCGTCGACCCGTTCACGGGCAAGCGGCACTACCTGACCGAGACGGTCGCCGCCGGCCGCAACGCGTGGAACGAGGCCGAGGCCATCCGCGCCCGCCTCCTTCAGGAGGTCGCGGAGCGCCGCGCCCCGCGCACGAACGCGACCGTCGACGAGCTGCTCGACAAGTACCTCGACGGGTTCGGAGGTTCACCGACCACGCTCGATCTCTACCGGACCCACGTCCGCAATCACATCTCGCCGAGCCTGGGTCACCTCAAGGCCGGCCGGCTGGACGCCGAGACGCTGGACTCTTTCTACGGCGTCCTGCGGCGCTGCCGCAGCCGTTGCTCGGGCCGAGGCCGGAAGACGGACCACCGCGTGAACGGCCCACACGAGTGCAACGAGAAGTGCAAGCCGCACCGCTGCCGGCCGCTGGCCCCGACGACGATCCGGCACATCCACTTCATCCTCTCCGGCGCCTATAAGCGCGCAGTGCGGTGGGGATGGGTCGCAGAGAACCCGACGGCGAAGGCCGAGCCCCCGCCGGCGCCCAAGCCCAACCCGCAGCCGCCGAGCGCCGCCGACGCCGCACGCATCGTCACGACGTCGTGGCGCGATCCGGACTGGGGAACTCTCGTGTGGGTCGCCATGACAACTGGCGTGCGCCGCGGCGAGCTGTGCGCGATTCGGCGCTCGTCGGTCGACCTGACCGAGGGCCGCGAGACGATCTGGCTCCGTCGGGCGATCCGGCGCGAGCCCGGGGCCGGCTGGGTAGAGGGCGACCTCAAGACGCACCAGCAGCGTCGTATCGCGCTCGACGCCGAGACGGTCACGGTCCTGCGCCAGCACCTCGAGCGCTGCGCGAGCCGAGCCGCCGCGCTGCGCATCGAGTGGCCGAAGGACGCGTTCCTGTTCTCCATCGAACCCGACGGCAGGACGTTCCCGACGCCGGACAGCGTGACGCAGCGGTACGACCGCATGGTGACGCGGCTGGGCATCGACACGACGCTGCACAAGCTCCGGCACTACTCGGCCACAGAGCTGATCGCGGCGGGTGTGGACCCGCGGACGGTGGCCGGCCGGCTTGGTCACGGCGGCGGCGGTACGACCACACTGAGGACGTACACAGCTTGGGTATCGGAGTCAGACCAGCGTGCGGCGCGGGGGCTGGGAGCTGGAATGCCACAGCGCCCGCCAGAACTCGATGAGGTGTCGCAGGCCCTCGCGGAGCCCCGGCATCCGTACCAGGTCGTCGCGGCGGCGGTGGCGACGCGAATCGAGTCCGGCTCGTTGGCTCCGGGCGCGTCGGCGCCGTCCGCTACAGATCTGGCCGTCGAGCACCAGGTGTCGCTGGCGACCGCCAAGCGATCGCTTGTGCTGTTGACAGACTGGGGACTGCTCGATCGGCTGAACCGGAACGAGCTCGTCGTCGCGGCGTCAGTAGCGCAGCCGGCGCAGATCCCGCATCCCACCAAGGCCGCCGCTGACGAGGCGGGAAACGGCCTCAGCATGTTGAGCTTTGTTCTCCGACGACAGGGCGCTGTCTGCTCGCGCTTCACTTCAGTGGCCGACCCCACCAACCCGGTCGAGCTCCATGAGGTGCTCGTCGACGCTGTTGGACGCGCGGGCGGAGGCGACCTTGCCGAGTACGAGCTGGACGTCACGCACCATGGCGACATCGCGCCACTTCTGACGTTCGTTGCGTCTCGTCGGGCGAGGAGCTGACCAAACGTGCTCAGGTCCTCGTTCGTGATCCAGGGCGCCTGCGGCGCTGTCCGCGGGGGCCTGCGGCTTCCGGCCGGTCCTCGCCCGGGGAGACCTAGCTGCCAACAAGCTGGAACACGCCCCGCGATGTTCCGTTCAGTTGGGAATCGAGATAGGCTGCCGTCTTGGTAATCGAACTGCGGAGGCTAGCTGTCACGTGAATTCTGCGCACGTCGTCTTTTTGACGCGCCGAGGCTTGTCTCAGCTTGGCGTCCATAGTCTGGCAGCTTTTGGACTTATCTCAGCAGTGGTACAGTTCACTAACGCTGTATTCGTTCCGAAGGATAGTTTGCCATATCCACTAGCTACGACTGTTGCGGTCGTGGTTATTGCAGTGGCGTATGGATTGATGAGGGCCTGGCCGCGTTCACATGTAAAAGTAGTCTTGACGCATCCGAGAGTCACGATCTCCGTTGTCACTGGCGACCTGTTTCTTCAGTCAGCGGACCTAGTCGTTGGATTTACGGATACGTTCGACACGGAGGTTGCGGGTGACCGGGTTATCAATTCCAATAGCGTTCAAGGGCAGTTATTGAAGAGGGTCTTTGAGGATCGTCAAGAAGACTTAGACCGCGAGATCGACGAGCAGTTAGCTACCGTTACCGCAATTGGGACCGCAGACCGGTCAGAGAAGTCCCTCGGACGCCTTGTGCGATATCCAATTGGGACGTCAATTGTCTTGAGGGGCCGTGCAAATCGGAATATTTTCGGGGTTGCCTACAGTCACATGAGAGACGACCTAACGGCACAGTCCTCGCTTGAAGACCTATTTACAGGACTAAATCGACTCTGGGACAGAGTCTCGGAGCGGTCAAGTCTTGGTCCGGTAGCTATCCCGCTTATTGGTCTAAACTTAGCCAGAGTTCACGGATTGACGCCGGAACACGTTATTCGATTGATCTCGCTCGCATTCGTACTTCGAGCAAAGAGAAGCGTTCCGACTCGGGATCTTACGATTGTTATAGCCCCCAGGGATGCTGATGCGGTTAACATGCTTGAGGTGCGGTCGTTCCTGAGATCTTTGAACCAGTGATCCGCGTCCCTTCGAGGAGCAGACGTGCCTTCTGATGCCTCTGAGTGGTCCGTATTCATCGCGTCTCCCGGCGACCTAGAGGAGGAGCGAGATGCTGCAAGGAAGGTCGTCGAGTCTACAAATGCAACTGTTGGACTGAATCTCTCCAAGCGAATCCGGCTTTCAGTTGGTAGTCACGTTCAGCCAAGCTTCGGTCGACCTCAAGAATCGATCAACCCGCTGGTCGACGACTGTGATGTTTTTATTTGCTTAGTTCACAGAAGATGGGGGTCAGATACTGGCGAGGCGTCCTCTGGCTTCAAAGAAGAGTACGACCGCGCAATCGCGCGCCGCAAGCAGTCGACTTCACCTAGGATCGCCCTGTTCTTCAAGCGGGTTGACCCGTCATATCTGGACGATGCCGGGCCTCAATTGAATCGAGTCATGGCATTCCGCCAGGAGATCGAGAAGGAGCACACCTCACTGTATCGAGAGTTCACGGACACGGCAGAATTCGCATTGCAACTCCAGTTCTACCTGGCCGATCTCTTGACGAGCGCCGCATCCGATCAGCCGGATGGTTCCGAGCAATCCGTTGCCAATAGAGAGACTGGCTCACCCGACGCTCAAGGCGAATCAACCGATGAAGCACGGGCTCAGATTGCCGACCTCTTTGGACGATTTCGCGCCTTCGTTGCCGGCGACGCAGTCGATGGAGAAACAGACCATGACCGGCTCCTCATGGTCGCCCACGGGGTAACTCCCGATGCCGGGCCTATTCCGGTGCATGTTGTGAATCGACTGTATCGGCGAAGCAAGGAAATAGTTCTAGCGCGTGGAGAGCACGCGGCGTGGCTCACAACGTTCCTGGCCAGTCTTGGCCAGAATCGCGCGCGAGCCCAAGATTCGGTAGTGCCTGGCTGGCGAGCCTTATACGATCCGGATCACGCATCTGTCTTCTGGACCCTGGTCGCAGAAATGTTGCACGAGGATAAAGACTTGGTCCAAATTGGGGCGCTCCGCGTTCTAGTAGAATACAATATTCGACCAGATGAGCTGTGGTCGACAAATTGCGAACGTGGACCGGAAAGTTCGGGCCAGCACGTCGACCGCTGGACTCGCATCTTTGACAACTCTGAGAAATCTCTATCAGACCTGTTAGAATACCTCTCTCTCGTTACTGTGCAAGCCGATCAGCCAATCCTCAGAGCTGCAACGGAACTGTGTCGAATTCGAGATGTTCAGACGGCCGTACGCAGTCTGCTCGATGGAATGGATGGTCGAGCAGAGGGCTGGCTTGCTCTATTGCCTACAAATCGCTACTTGCCTGCCGCGGCGTGGCTCGTTTCAAAGATCGAGGATGCACGACAATCGATGAGTGTCGAGCAACTACGCAGCATCCTTACCCGGGATCCACTCATCGAAGAACTCGTCGAGGTAGCTAGTAGAGAGCTGATTGCTCGAGGAGAAGTCAATAAGTCTGATTTATGCGCGATTATTCAGACGAAGAACACGGGCCTTCTGGAACGTGTTCTGGAATCTTTTAACAGTACTACGCCGCCCGAGATTCGCCTGGAACTGGCAAATGCCGTTAGTGAGATCGGCAAGAGTAATCTTCCATCTGGTGCTTACCCTCGAATCTTAGCCGCCCTCCTGCCATCGAACAACCTTCTTGAGATGCTTGATCAGCGGCTAAGTGGAGTTGACGCATGGGTCGCACTTTCTTTGCGGTCGCCGACAAGCTTGGCTAGTCAAGCCAGGGATGTGTTCCGAACTGATGGAGCTTCCTTAGGTGAAGCTATTCCAGATATTGATACAGAGGAATACAAGGTTCTTCGCGAATTCTTGCAGGCGTCGGTTCGGCTTGGTGCGCTGCGAGTGCTGGCCGCAGATCCCACTGTGGATGTGAAGGAGGAGGTTCTCCCGCTTCTCGCTGCGGAATTCAGACGGGATAGCTGGAACACTCGGAAAGAGGTTGTCCTGGAGATTCTGAAGCATGCAGAAGCTGAGAATATAAATCTTCTTGAAGAGATTCGCGATTCGCACGATGGCATCCTTCACCGTGACGAAGTTGCAGACCGACTCGCGGATCTTCTGCCGCTCCACCTCGCCGAGGAAGTCATCTCATCGGGTGACACCGATCAGAAAATTGTTGCCCTAAGGGCGTTGCTTCGCGCAGACGAATCCGAGATTCCACGTCATGCAGTCCTCACTGCCTTGCATGACGATGATCAGGGTGTGCGAATCGCTGCGGCACGCCTCTTATTCGACAAGCTCGAAAGAAGCGAACTGATTGGCGTCCTCGAACACTACAATAGTGAGTCAACTTACTACTATAATGTAATTGTTGCGTTTGACAAGGCGCTTTATGGGCCGGGGTCGGTGTGATTCAGATTGCATGCGCCCGCCTTCATGCGTGATGACACGGTTTCGGCGAACTCCCAGCCTAAGCGGGACACCGACAGCACAGGATGTCTGCTGTGGAGCGGCTGGATCCGCCTTGACATGGAAGCGCGCGGATCACAGACGCAGGTGGAAGCAGTACGGTGCTGACCTGAGTGGATCGAGAGGAGAGCGTCGAGGTGGCACCTCGCGGCACTTATCGCCAAATCGCGGACGATCTACGTGTGCGCATCAGCAGTGGCAGCCTGGCGGCCGGCGCGATGGTGCCCTCTGAGCTAACGATTGCGGAGGAGCGGTCTGTATCCCGTGGCACGGTTCGTTCGGCGCTCGCACTGCTCGTTGACGAGGGGTTGATCGAGGTCGTCCCGGGGCAAGGACGGCGGGTGGTGGGTAAGGCCGGCCCCGGCGCACCGACCACTGCATGGGAACGGGTCGCAGAAGTTCTCCGGCAACGGCTGGCATCGGGGGAGGTCTCACCGTCCACGCCCCTCCCGAGCGAAGCCGACCTCGTCGCCGAGTTCGACGTCTCCCGTAACACCGTCCGACGCGCCTACCGCCAGCTCGTCGACGATGGCCTCGTCGTCATCCGCCACGGCGCCGGTGCGTTCCCCGCACCACGCTGACGGCGGGTCCATCGGCAGGGCTCTCGTGGTTACGGTTCATGGATGACGCGCCCGCAGGACCAGGACGCCCGGTGGATCTCCCACGGCGAGCGGCCGGTCTACGAGAACGAGTGGATCACCGTCGGGCTCGCTGACGTCGAGGTGCCGTCGGGGGAGCGGTTCGAGCACCACACCGTGACGATGAAGCCGGCCGCCATGACCGTCGTTCTCGACGATGCCGGCGAGCACGTGCTGATGTCCTGGCGCCACCGATTCGTACCCGACGTGTGGAACTGGGAGCTGCCCGGCGGGCTGCTCGACCCCGACGAGACGCCGGCCGAGACCGCGGCGCGCGAGGTCGAGGAAGAGACCGGCTACCGGCCGCGCCGGCTGGAGCACCTCGTGACGTTCGAGCCGATGATCGGGCATGGTCCGCAACGCCCACCACGTCTTCCTCGCCCGTGGCGTCGAGCGCGTCGGCGAGGCAACGGAGCTGAACGAGGGCACCTTCGAGTGGGTCGCGCTGGCCGACGTCCCGGAGCTGATCGCCAAGGGGCGCATCGCGAACTCGGGTTCTCTCGTCGGGCTGTTGCACGTCCTGGCCCTCAGCGGACCCGACGCCCGGGCCTCACGCGCTGAGTAGCTCGGAGATCCGCCGGCGCTGGCGTTCCGATCCGGTTCGGCCCGCGAGATCCGCTGCGCGGCGTGCGTGTGTCCGGGATTCCGTGACGTCGCCGCGTGCATGGAACGCGAGCGCCAGGTCGACGCGCAGGCTCACCTCCGCGCGCCCGTAGCGGCCTTCGCCCATCGAGCCGAGAGCGCTGGTCAGGTCGTCGATCGCGTCCCCGTCGCCCAGTCGGGCGAGGCAGTGGCCGCGCCACCGGGCGAGGTGGCCGGCGTCGAGCATGAGGTACGGGAGCGCGTCGTCCTGAGCGTTGTCCGGGAGCGCAGTCGTCGCCGCATCGAGAGCGCGTAGCGCCGCGTCACGCCGGCCGAGCGCGGCCAGTGCCTCGCCCTCCGCCGCGTGCAGCCACGCTCGGAGGACTGGTGATACCCGCCGGCCGGCGTGGGTCTGCCCGGACTTGACGAGCGCGAGCGCCGGCTCGAGTTCCCCGGCGTCGAGCAGGATGTAGGCCTGCTGCGCACGGGCGTAGGCCAGGGCCGCCGACTCGCCGCTCTCCCGGCCCGCCGCCACCGCGATCTCGTGCAGGCGCCACGCGTCCGCCGTCAGTCCCATGTCGAGGGCCTGCCAGCCGCCGAGCGCCGCGGCCTGGCTCAGTTCGTCGGCCGCGGCCTCCCGGTGGCTCCCCGGCAGCGCGTAGCGGACGAGGCCGTCGAGCGTCTCGACGTGTGCCGCGGCCTGTCGGTAGATCGTCGCGCCGCCGAGCCGGCGGTCGAGCATCCGGATGTTCTGCGTCTGGGCGTGGAGCAGTTCGACGAGACCGCCGTCGAGGCGGGAGAACGTGATGCGCTCCGCGAGCTCCGGCACGACGAGGGGCTGCGCGGAGGGCGGGGCGGGCTCGTCGGCGATCCCCAGCTCGATGGCCGACAGCCGGTAGGCGTCGCTGAGCAGAGGGCGGTAGAAGTCGCTCACCGGGCTTGTGCTGGTTCTCCCACCCCGCGATGCGGCGCTTGACGCTCTCGTCGGCGGGCAGCTTCACCTTCCGCTGCGCTGCGGCCACCCGGAGCCGGGCGATGAGTTGCGCCTGCGTCCAGCCGCGCTCGGCACGGACACGGGCGAGCTGGTTCACCACCGGACCCCCCTCCTGCGCCGTGATCTCACGATGCCGCTCTGAGCTGCAGGAATCAACCCTGACGTGGGCACTCGTGTCACCCCACGTCACCTCACATCATCTGTCCGTGCCCGTCGTCCACGCCGCAATCTCGGTGCATCACAGCACGACGGCGGTTGACGAAGCCGCTAACTCGTTCCTACGATGTCTAGTACAGGTACCTAACCTGTACACGTGAGAGGACACCACCAGTGCGAACCCTCAAGAAGCAGACCACCGAGGCGGCTACCGCGTCGCCGCGACAGTTCCACAGCGTCACGGAGGTGGCGCGCATGCTCGGCATGTCGCCGATGACCGTGTACCGGGCGATCGCGGCGGGAGAGTTCCCCGCGGTCCGCATCCGGGGCCGGCTGATCGTCCCGGCGCGGGCTATCGAGGAGATGGTCGAGGCCGCGCTGGCCGACCAGAGCCTCGTCGACGCCGCCGGTTGGGTCCCCGAGCAGCACGGCCGGGGGGTGTGACCGATGCCGAGCGCGGGTGTCCTCATCCTCGTCGCCATCGTCGGCTCGACGATCTGCGCGAAGTCGCGGTTCGCCGGGGGAGCGATCTTCTTCGCCCTGGTCGCCGTCGTCCTGTTCATCTCCACGCCGATGGGCGCCGGCCTGCCCGGTGCGCTGTCGACGTTCCTCTCGACGTTCGACAACGCCGCCACGCCCGTCCTCAACGGAACGGCAGCCGGATGAGCGCCGAGCGGGAGTGGCGCTCGCGGGCAGCCTGCCGCGGCGTCGACGGGGAGATCTTCTTCCCCACCGCCACCGAGGGACCGACCTACGAGGCGCAGGTGGCGGTCGCCAAGGCCGTCTGCTCACGCTGCCCGGTCCGGGCCGCGTGCCTGGACGAGGCGCTGGTCCGCATCCCGTACGGGATCGCGGGCGGGTTGACCCCCGAGGAGCGACGCGGCCGCGCCCGTCCCGTCGCGCAGGAGACCACGGCGGTCGTCGAGGCAGGGCTCCGCGCAGGCGCCCACCGAGGCGAGCGCGAGGCCGCCGGGCGGGTCCTGCTCACCGCGGGACGACCGGTCGGAGAAGTAGCCCGGCAGTGCGGCGTCACCGAGCGCACCGCCACCCGCTGGGCCGCCCGCGCCCAGCTCGCCATCAGCGCGGCGGAGGGGAGCACCGGCGGCCACCGGGCTCCCCTCCTGATCTCCCACACGCACAGCACCCAGGCAGGGACACGAACGCAGGAAGGACACCGATCCTAGATGAGCACGCCCATAACCACCCCACCCGACGACGAGCGCCCACTCGCGCTCGTGCGCGCCGAGGAGGGCACGGACGCATGGTCCGACGTCGCCCGCTACCAGCGCTGGGCCACCCCTGATCACGCCGACTTCTACGCCCTCGCCGGCGAGCTGACCTCCACCCTGCACGCGTTCGAGGACCTGACCGGGGTCCTGGTCGGTCAGGTCGCCGGCTACGCGACCGGCCGCCACGTCTACGACGACACGCGCACGGTCGACCCGCCCGCGCGGCTGGCCGATGCCGTCGCACAGCTGCGCCAGGCCCGGACCGGGCTGCGCACGGCCGCGACCGCGGTCAACGAGTTCTGGTCCGCCATCGGGCACATCGGCATCGAGGCCCAGCCATGAGGGCCCGCGCCACGCTCTACGGGCTGCTGCTCATCGTCGCGGCCGCGGCGGCGGTCCTGTCCTTCGCGGCGCTGCGGGACCTGGCCCTGCTGTGCGGGTTCACGCCGGCGCTTGCGTGGCTGCTGCCGGTCGTTGTCGACGCCGGCGCGGCGGCCGGGTCGCTCGTCTGGCTCGGCGGCGCGGTCACCGAGGCCGCCCGCCGGTTCGCCCGCGCCCTGGCGCTCGCCCTGCTCGGGCTGTCGGTCGCGGCCAACGCACTCGGGCACGGTCTGGAGGCGTTCCAGTTGGCTCCCGCGTGGTGGGTGGTCGTGATCGTCTCCGCGGTCGCACCTGCCGTCCTCGGCGCTGTCGTGCACCTCGCCGTGCTGGTCGGACGCATCGAGCCCAACGAGGCGGGCGGCGACGAGCCGATCACCTACGGGCTGACGCGTGAGGCCTACGACGCCGGGTTGCTCGACGAGCACGGCACCTCCCGCCGCTGGGAGGACGCCGCGCCGGACCGAGCGGCGGAGTTGATCGCCGCCGGAGCTGGCCGCCGTCGCCTGTCCCGCGAGCTGGACATCAGCGAGTACGAGGCCCGCCGCCTGCTCGCCGACGCCCGGCCCGCCACCCCATCTCCCGTCGCCGCCACGAACGGCGCCCACATCGGTACGGAGGCCACCCCGTGAACGGCTCCGCTGTCCTCGTTCTCGCTCTCTGCACGGGCGTCGCCTGGTTCGCCTGGCGTCGCGGCGCCCGTCTCCTCGCGTTCGGGTTCGGCGCGTTCGCCGTCCTCCCCGCGCTGACGCTCTGGATCACGACCCCGACGTGGGTGTTCGTGGTGCTCGCCGTCCCGGCCGCTGTGCTGTTCTGGCACCGCCGGGCTCGCACGTCGGCCACCGTCGCCCGGTGGGGCGCGCGCAGCCGGCGCAAGTCCGGCGTCGCGTCCACGACCGACATCTTCCGAGTGGCGAGCGGCCGGGCCATGCGGCGCCGAGCCGGAACGGTCCGCCCGTCGCTCGCACCGACATCGCGCTGGCGCTCCGGCCCGGCCCGCGCGGTCGACGTCGCCGTTCTGCTCTGCCGCGCCGGCCTGATGACGGTCTGGGCGTCGGTCGAGGACGTCGTGTGCATCTTCGGCGGGCCGCGCACGGGCAAGTCGCAGTGGCTCGCCGGCCGCATCCTGGACGCGCCCGGTGCCGCGCTCGTGACGTCCACCCGCATGGACCTCTACCAGCTCACAGCGCCGCTGCGGGTCCGCCGCGGGCCGATCTACGTCTTCAACCCGGTCGGGCTGGCCGGGCTCGGATCCACGATCACGTTCGACCCGCTCACCGGTTGTACGAACCCCGTCACGGCAGCCGAGCGCGCCGCCGACATGCTCGCCGCCGGCGCCATGACCGGCAGCGCGGGGGAGCGCGAGTTCTGGGAGACGCAGGCGCGACGCGTGCTGACCGCTCTCCTGCACGCCGCCGCGCTCGGCGACGGCCTGACCATGCACGACGTGCAGCGCTGGGTCGCCGACGCGGACGAGGCCAAGCGCGAGGTGACGTCGCTGCTGCGCAAGTCGGGCGAGGAGGCATTGCGGGAGGACGCGCGGCAGTTCCTCACGACCAACGACCGCACCCGGACGTCGATCACCTCCACGATCATGCCCGCGCTCGGCTGGCTGATGCACGAGGCCGCGGCGCAGGCCGCGACCGGGCCGCGCACCGGAGGCGCCGGGTTCGACGTCGCCGATCTGCTCGACGCCCGCGCGACCGTCTACCTGCTCGGCGCGGAGGAGACCCAGACCGCGCCCCTGGTCTCGGCACTGACCGGGCACATCGCCCGCGAGGCCCGCCGCGTCGCCGCACTCCGGCCGGGCGGCCGGCTCGACCCGCCGCTCACGCTCGCGCTCGACGAGGCCGCGCTGATCTGCCCCGTCCCTTTGCACCAGTGGACGGCGGACATGGGCGGGCGCGGTGTGACGATCATCGGCGCGTTCCAGTCCCGGGCGCAGGTGCTCGACCGCTACGGCCCGGCCAAGGCCGAGATCATCCTCAACAACTCCGCGGGCGTCCTGGTGTTCGGCGGGACCCGCTCCCGCGACGATCTGGAGTACTGGTCGACGCTGGGCGGCGAGCGGGACGAGCCGATCACGACGACCGACCTGCACGGCCGCGTCGCCTCCCGCACCACCCGCCGCGTCCCGGTGCTGGCGCCCGCGCAGATCGCCAACCTGCCCGCCGAGACCGTCGTGGCGTTCAGGCGCGGGATGCCGCCGGTGATCGGCAAGGTCCAGATGGCCTACCGGCGCCCGGACGTCCGCGCGCACTTCGTGCCCGAGGCCCTCGACGTCCGGCTGCGCGCCCGCCGGGATGCCGGGCGGGCGTGGCTTGTCCGCCGCGTCGCCGATCCGATCGGTGCAGCCGTCGCGTGGGTGCTGGCGTGGGTGGCCCAGTTCGGCCGGCGGCTGTGGGCCGGGTGCGAGCCGGTGCGGGCGCGGTTCCGTCGCCGCAAGGTCGTGGTCCCCGTCCTCCGGGTCGTGCCGGACCTGCCGCCCACACCCCCGGAGGTCGACGGCGACGAGCGGCGGCGGCAGCGATGACCGCCGACGCCGGACGCAGACCCACCATCGCCGAGATCGCCGCGCTCACCGCCCGGCTGCGCACGCTCTCCCAGGCCGGACGTGTCGCCGATCCGGCCGAGGTCGACCGTTTCCTCGCCGACAAGCGGGAGATCCTCGACCGCATCGACGTCGACGACCTGCCGAGCCCGACGTCGGGGTTCACCCGGTCGTCCGCGCAGGCGGTGCGCGAACTCGCCGCGGAGGGCCACCCGGACGCCGAGGGGATGGTCCGCAGCTACCTCGACGACGTGTCCGAGCGGGTCGGCGTCCCGGTGCACCAGTGGGGGCTCGATGAGAGGGACATGGACGAGATCAGGACGGCAGAGGTCAGGGGTACGCACGACGCCGTCCAGCACGCCCACGTCGCGATCACCGACCGGCGGACTGCGGAGGCTGTTTCGCCATTCGCCGCCGAGGAGGCGACCGTGGAGGACGAGGCGGGGTTCTGGTGACCGAGGAACTCGCCGCCCTCGCGCGCGCCGTCGAGCGGCAGGGCCGCCGCGTCGGCGAACTCGACCGGCTCGTCCGCCAGCTCGCGGGCGATCTCGCCGAGGTCGCCGCCGCGGTCCTGGTGCCCGACGACGACGCCCCAGCGGCCGTGCGGTCGTGGCTGCTGGCCGACGACCCGGAACGCGCGGTCACGGACCTCGTCGAGCTGATCGGCTGGACCCGTCGGGTGTTCCTCCGCTACCCCGACGCCGCGCTGTCCGCGTGCTGGCTCTGGCACCCCGACGTGATCGAGGAGCTGTGGTGGCTGCGCCAGGCCCACGCCGACGCGTTCCACCCGAAGACCGGCTCCTGGCAGCGCGTGGGGGACTGGCACGAGCGCCAGCGCCCCGGCGTCGTCCGGCGGGTCCGGCACGCGATCGGGACGTGCGAGCTGTCCGTGCACCGCGGCGGCCCGCACGCCCGTCCCGCGGCCCTGCCGCCGCTCGCCGAGCACGCCGAAACCCTCGCGACCTCATGGGCCACCGACCCGATCGCGCCACGACCCGAACCGACCGACGAGCAGCTCGACCAAGCCGAGCACTACACGCGCCAGCACCACCGACGCGACTGAGAACCACCACCGAACCAACCGCCACGAGCGACCACGACCAGGACGACAAGCAAAGATCAAGAACGACGCACACCGAGGCATCCTGATCCTCTGGTGATCTTCGCTCGCCCTGGCGGGCTCGCTCGACGCGGCCACTCAAGATCAACTTGTGGAGCGTGAGCCGTGCTCAGCATCTCGACCGGACACTCCGTGCGGTACCTGACCGACGCCGTCGCCAAGGGCCGCGAGAACTACTACACCCAGGCCACGGACGCCGGCGAGCCGCCGGGGCTCTGGTACGGCGCCGGCGCCGAGGCGCTCGGCCTGTCCGGCGAGGTGAACGCCGTCCTGATGGAGTCGCTCTACACGCACCTGCGAGACCCGCGAGACCCACGCTCGTCGTCACGACGGACCTGGGACGAGGCCGACCCGCTCGCAGCGGCGCACCGCAAGTACCGCAGCGCCGAGGACGTCTACAAGGGCCTGCTGGAGGCCAACCCTGACGCAGGACCGGAGGAGCGGGCCGCGCTGCGCGTCCAGGCCGAGAGGTCCGCCCGTCAGGCCGTGGCGTTCATCGACGCCACGTTCTCCGCGCCCAAGAGCGTCACCGTGCTCGCGGTCGCGTTCGAGCGTGCCGCCAGCGAGGCCCGTGCCGCCGGCAACGAGACCGCGGCGCAGGCGTGGGACGCGCATTCCAAGGCCGTCGAGGACGCCGTGCTGGCCGGCGCCCGCGCGTCGATCGACTACCTGCAGGAGCACGCCGGGTACTCCCGCGTCGGGCACCACGGCGGCGGCGCCGGCCGGTGGATCGACGCGCACGAGTTCGTCGTCGCGCAGTTCCTCCAGCACGACTCGCGCGACAAGGACCCGCAGCTACACGTCCACCAGGCCATCCTCAACCGTGTCCTGTGCGCGGACGGCGAGTGGCGGACGCTCGACTCCCGCGCGATCCACGCACTGCGGGGTGCGGCGGGTGCGATCGCCGAGCGGGTCATGGAGGCGCACCTGACGCGCTCGCTCGGCGTCGAGTTCGCCACCCGTCCCGACGGCCGGGCGCGCGAGGTGCTCGGCGTCTCGCAGGACGTCATGGACCTGTTCTCCTCGCGCCGGCGCGCGGTGACCGCACGGACGCGGGAGATGATCGCCGAGTTCCAGCAGACCTACGGGCGCGAGCCCTCACCCGCCGAGCGCTACTACTTCGCCCAGCAGGCCACGCTCGCCACCCGAGCGGCGAAGTCGCACACGGGGGAGACCCGCGCGGAGCAGCTCGCGCGGTGGACCGAGCAGTGCGGGCAGACGATCGGAACCGGGCTCGCCCAGGTCGCCCAGGACGTCCTGGCGCGGTCCCAGCAGGCGGGCGAGGCCGCGCGCTGGTCGCCCCGCGACGTCGTGACGCGGGCGCTGGCCGGGGTCGCGGAGGCGAAGCAGGCGTGGACCCGCTCCGCGCTCATGCGCGCGGTGTCGGACGCGCTGCCGGGGAACCTACGGATCGGCCCCGACGAGGTCCTGCCGCTCCTGGACGGGCTCACCGACGACGCTCTCGCGCACGCCGTGCCGGTGACCGAACCGGCGGACACGACGAACCTGCCGGAGTCCGAGCTGCTCACCAATGGCCAGAGCCCCTACAGCGCGCCCGCGGTCGCGCTCTACACGACCGAAGGCCAGATGTCGGCCGAGCACGCGCTCCGGGCGGCGCTCGTCCTACGCGGCGCCGTGGCGTTCTCGACCGACGAGGCGCAGGCGGTGCTCGACCGGTTCGCCACGTCCGGCCGCACGCTCGGCGTCGACCAGGCCGCCACGCTGCGCGGCGTCCTGACGTCCGGTGCGCAGGTCGAGGTCGTCTCCGCCGCGCCCGGCACCGGCAAGTCGTTCGTCGTCGGCGCCCTCGCTGAGGCGTGGGCAGGAGTCGAGGAGCGACGCGTGTTCGGGCTGACCCCCTCCCAGGTCGCCGCCGGCGTTCTGGCCGAGGAGGGCGTCACCGCCGCGACCAACACCGCGGCGTGGCTCGGCGCGCAGGGCCGGCTCACGCGTGGCGGTCCGGTCGACGCCGCCGACGAGGCGTGGCGGCTGCGCCCAGGCGATCTCGTCGTGGTCGACGAGACGAACATGGCCTCCACCGACCATCTGGCCGCCGTCCAGGCCCGGTGCGCCGAGGTGGGCGCCAAGCTGCTGCTCGTCGGCGACCCGCGCCAGCTCGGCGCCGTCGGTCCGGGCGGGGCGTTCATCGATCTCGCCGAGCGCGGCATCCGCTACGAACTCGCCGACGTCCGCCGGTTCACCAGCGAATGGGAACGCGCCGCGTCGCTGCGACTGCGCGACGGTGATGTGGGCGTGCTCGGCGAGTACGCCAAGCACGGCCGGCTCCGCGACGGCGGCACCGTCGAGCAGGCCGAGGCCGCCGCGTCCCGAGCATGGTTGGCAGACACGCTGCGCGGCTGGGAGTCACTGCTGATGGTGCGCGACAACAACTCCGCCGCCCGCGTCTCGGCGGAACTGCGCACCGAGCTCGTCGCGCTCGGCAAGGTCGCCGAGGCGGGCGTCCCACTCGGGCGGCCCGGGTGGGAAGGCGTGGCGGCTGGCGTCGGGGATCTCGTGCAGGCCCGCCGCAACGGCTGGGAGCTGATCGGATTCGAAGGCAACGAGCGGGCACCGATCAACCGCGACACCTACCGCGTGACCGGGCTGCGGCCCGACGGCGGGCTCACCGTCGCCCGCATTGTCTCCCGCAGCCCGGATGGGGAGGTGCTCGGCAACCCGCTCGCGCTGCCCGCCTCCTACGTCGCCGCCGACGTGACGCTCGGCTACGCGTCGACGGTTCACGCGGCAGAGGGCCGCACCGTCGACTCCGCCCACTCGGTCACCGACCAGGCCACCAGCCTGCCCGGACTGCTCGTGCCGCTGACCCGCGGCCGGGAGGCGAACACGGCGTGGGTAGTCACGACCTCCCTGCCCACCGACGCGGAGACGGGCCAGACGTTGGAGGTCGAACCGCGCACGCCGGCCGCGGTACTGGCCGACATCATGGAAGGCCACCAGCGGGAGCGCTCCGCGCTGGCCGAGCACGAGCAGGCCGAGATCGACGCCCGCTCGACCATGACCCACGTCGACCGACTCGTCGATGTGGTCTCGCGGGTAGTCACGACAGGCCGGACCGCGGCCACGCTCGACCGGCTCACCGCCGACGGCGCGCTGACCGCCGACCAGCGCGAGGCCCTGGCCGCAGACGAGGCGTTCGGCTCGCTGGAGCGTCTGCTGCGCACCGCCGAACTCGCCGGCCACGACCCTGACGCCGTGCTGACGAGCGCGATCGAGGCCCGCGACCTGCACGGCGCCCGCTCGCCCGCGCAGGTGCTGCACGCGCGGATCAGCGACGCCTACGCCGGCCGGCTCACCCCGCGCATCGCGGGCATGAACGACCTCATCCCCGCCGACGTCCCGCCGGAGTGGGGCCCGTGGCTGCGTGACCGCGCCGACGCCGCCGACACCAGGCGGCACGAACTCGGCGCCGAGACGGCCGAGAAGGCGCCCGCATGGGCGATCGACACGCTGGGTCCGGTGCCCACCGACGAGGACGTGATGACGCGCCAGGAGTGGGAGCACCGGGCCGGCTGGGTCGCCGCGTACCGAGAGCTGGTCGGCTACGACGACGACCGTGACCCGCTCGGCCACGCGCCCGCTCCTGGTCTGGTGGAGAAGGCAGCTCTGTTCCGCGCCGCGCACGAGGCCCTCGGCTCGCTCGACGCCGGGGCCGACGAAGCTCGGATGACGGAGGGCCGGCTGCGTGCCCGCTACGTCGCGTTCCAGCGTGAGGAGGCGTGGGCGCCGCGCAGCGTCGCTGACGACCTCGACGCCTTGCACCAGGCCGCCGAGCAGGCCCGCACCGACGCCACGGTCTGGGCGGCCCGCGCCGAGGCGCCGGACGTCGACGAGACCGACGCAGCGCAGCTACGGGCCGACGCCGCCGCAGCCGCGCGGGAGGCCGAGGACCTCGCGGCCCGCGCGGCCGTGCTCGACAAGGCCGATGAGGCCCGTGCGGAGTGGTTCCTGCACACCGCGGTCACCCGCGAGAACGCCCACCGCTCCGGAATGGAGCTGCGGGCGCGCGGGATCGACCCCGACAACCCGGCGGACCGGGTGACGGCCGATGAATGGTTGGAGGAGCACCACGCGGACCAGGTAACCGCCGACCGCGACCGCGAGATCGTCGAGGAGTACGAGCTGCACAACGAGCGCGACGTTGACCAGCTCGACGACGCCGACCCCGTGATCGAGCCGACGCCGGAGGACATTCGGGAGATCAGCACACCCGACCCGACCGAGCGCCAAGACCCGGAGCAGCGGCGCCGCATCGTGCCGGTCGATGAGACAACGCAGCTGGTCACCCGCGCGCAGGTCTCACTCGCGGAGATCGCGGCCCGCCGCGAGGCCGACGCTGCCCGCGAAGCCGAAGAGAACACACACCGCGAGGAAGTCGCCCGCTGGACCGAGGAGCCGGCGGACACGGCCGAGGACGGGCAGGAGCTGACCCGCCAGCTCTGACTGCTGTGCCGCCCGGACCACGGTCCGAGCGGCGCTCAGGCCGTGGCGTCGACCCGCGCCCGCACGTGCTCCCACCAACGACGGGCATCCGCGCGCGCCCGATCCTGCGCCGCCCGCTCGGCCGCCTCCCACGCTGCCACGTTCTGCGGCCGCGTCCTCAGGTGTGGACGGTCGTGCGCGATACCGGCGGCCTGATGCCATCCGGTGTAGATCGGCCAGTCCTCGCGCACGCCGAGCAGCCACGCCAGCGCCCGCCAAACCCCGTAGGCGAACTCCGGATCGTCGACGACCGACGGCGCCGGCTCGACCCCGAGCCGCTGCCAGTCCTCCTCAACCGGCGCCGGCGCGCCAGCCGCGACGCACAACGCCACCCAGCTCTCCGCCCGCGCAGCCTCCCAGGTGGCGCCGGGCGTCCAGGTGCCCGACCGGTCCGGCGGGTCGAACACGCCCGGCCAAGCTCGGTGCGTCATCGGCGAGACCTCGCCCAGAGCCAGCCACACCAGCGCCGCGGCCACGCCTGAATCGCGAGTGGTCGCCCCGTGCGGCCGGTGATCGAGCAGTCGAATGCTGACCCGCTCGCACTCCCGCACCGCGTCGAACTCCGGGACCACCCACGACGGCAGCACCAGCGTGGACATGCATCCGAGTATGCGACTGGACACCGACGATTCGAAACAGCCGAAACACTCAGGGCTCCGCCCCGAACCCCGGCCCTCCCTCCGGCGGGGCGGGTTGAGGAGCTACGGCTGGGTTGTGGGTGGTTGGCAGGCTCCGCCGTCGATCGGTCGCCCAGAGGGATGCCACACCGGCGGTGGGGCCGCAAGCGGAACTGCTGCTTGCACCCCCACCGCCGGCGCGGCCTTGCTACGCACGCCCGACCGACGGCGGAGCCTCTCATCGTTCCAGTGCACGACTGGAGATGATTGCGAACTAGTAGGCTGAACCTTTGAGAAAGGTCAAGAGGGCAAAACCGAGAAGGATGCGCCGGGCTGAACTCCAGTACCTTGGAGGCTGCACGGCGCAATACACTTATGGTGGCTGCAACCCGTAGCCTACTTCGTTAGAGCGTGGTAGCTTCTCGGTCCGAGCGTGCTCGCAAGTGGAGGTAGGGTTGGCTGTTGACGACTATTGGGAAGCAGTCAGGACGCGATGGTCAAGGTCGACTGTTTTGGCAAACGTAGACTATGCAGCGTCTGTTCCAAATCATTTCAAGGTTGCGCGGAATCTGAACATATTCGCTCCACCTAGAATTCCATTAGCGGTAACAGGAATGCGTGGGGCAGGCAAGACGACCTTACACAAGGCGCTCCGAGGTCGCTTAACGATTGGTCAGTCTGAGGATCGACTTGAGAGCCCCAAGAAGGAGGCAGAGGTAATTCTCGCTCGGACACCGTCTGGCAAGAGACGCTTCCAACTTGTAGTGATACCTGGCCAGAAGGACTCCCTGCCGGGCCAGAGGGCAGTCAATGCGCATTTTAAAGGGGGACGGTTTCCGCTTGGCGTGATTCACGTCGTTTCCTGGGGGTATAGTAAGATTTGGGACGCGGAAAGCGCAAGGTCGGAGATCGATGCGCTGCCTGTCACGGCGGGCGAGTCCCATATAGACCGTGTTAGGAAGTACAATCTAGAGCTTGAATTGGGTGATTTCCGACTCACGCGAGAACTTTTGCAAGACTGCTGGCAGGACAGGAACCCTGCGGTTTGGTTGATCATAGCTGTTGCAAAAGTGGACTTATTCCGAGGGGACTTGTCGGAAGCTGGCCGCTATTACCTTCCAGCCTCCAATCCTAATCATGACTCAGAGTTTGCAAAAGAGTTGCGTGGGTTTGTCAACTTTTTGGGCGAAGGGCTAATGAGGAGGCTAGCCGTGCTGCCTGTCTCTTCCCTGCCTGAGAGATACGCACATGGAAATTCAGCGATCGAATCATCAGGGGATTTCGATCTCTCGTCTAGACTCGCGGTCAACTTGTCTAACACAATTGGAGACTTCTGTGGCTTGGGATAGTCCGTCCGATGATGGCGGCAGGGATGCATCTCGCCAGGGCACGCTGGGCGACGACCTTGAGCGGTCCGTAGCGTACGCCGAGCAGCTTATGATCTCCATTAATCGCGCTCGGAGTCGGCTCCGTACTTTTCGTCTCGTCCAGGTCGCATTATTTTTCGTTGGTGCAACCATGGCCGTGACCCTAGCGCTGTCCGTAAGTCTTTCGCCTGCCGGCTCGGCGGGTAGCGAATTGCAGCCATTTACGATCTATCTTCCGATTATGGCGGGAATCGTCGGCGTGGCTGGCGGTTTGACGTTCTTCGTGGGCCCACTAAGACGTCAGTACGAGTCAGATTTGATGACAACCATTGAGATTACGCGTGCGGTTAGAGAGGTCCTTCCTGCTGTTGCTAAGCGTGAGAATTGGACAGAAATTAGGCATGGAACTATGCGCGCCCGCTTGAGTCGTTTTCCGATCTCCGATCGAAGTGGAATATGAGAGAGCAGCTCGGCTGGCAACTCGTCGGCCGTATGGCAGACATCCTCGGGATATTGACCGTGCTTGTTGGAGTCGTTGTTTCTATATTGGTATCTGCCGGTGTGGATATCACCGAACGACCCGATGACACGCTTCTAGGGGGCGCAACGATCGCCTTGGCGATTATGGGCTTCGCTTCAATTTTTTCAGGTGTCGCCCTAGCGCATAGTGACGAATATGCTTTCGAGTCCAATCAAGGTTCTCGAGTATACTATCTATACGCTGTCGGGATTGTGCTCGTCATTCTCGCTGTTGCGGTGGGAGCGTTTTGGTACTTTAGAACCCCGCCGGTCGCTGATGACGTTCAGAGATGTGTAGCGTAATGCCGAAGTCTTGGAAGTATCTTGTGTTCTAGCGTGGCGGGGTCGATTGTTTGGCCAGGCCGTGCGGTGGGTGACTGTTGCCAGTCAAAGGTCAACATGGTGTGCATTTGCCGGCGGGCGAAGCGTGCCTACTATCGGGCGCGAGCCCAAGTTTGGGCGTATTGACAAATTCGCCGCCTGTGGCCGCGGACGACCCGGGTGTCGGCGGCGACTGGTGCGCTGAGGCCAGGTCTAGCAGCGTGGCATCACATGTGGCGCGAAACGTCGCCGTCCGGTGTTGGTCGAGGGGTCACGGAGCACACTGGTGTGCGAGCTGTTGCAGGTAGAGGTTTCAGGCTGCGCTGACGAGTTGCCTTCCAAACTAGCTACGCGGGTTCGATTCCCGTCGCCCGCTCAAGCCTCTGACCTGCACTTATACTCTTTGGGTATGCATTCGCGGCAATCTGTGGTCGGCCCTCCGACGGTGAGGCAAGCAGTATCCGGGTCGACTACGGGGTGGATACCGAGCTCAGGGTGTGACACCACGCGTGACACGAACTCTCCGTGGCGCCGGAGGTCGGGGCTGCCAGCGCGCTGGCCTGCAGGAGGCTGGCGAGGCGATAGCTCGCAGGCTCTAGCGATGCGCGTCGGTAACGTCGTATGACTGGTTGGCGACGTTCTCCCCGGAGTGACCGAGGGGGATTGCGTGGCGCGCAGGATCGGGGGACGCGGCGGCGGCAGTTCGAAGGGCAGCGGTGGCGCTGTGACTGCCCTTCTGGCGGTCGGCGTCGCTGTGGCGCTGGGAGTGGGCGGTACGAGTGCCGCCGGCTCGGGGTTGCTCGGACCGGGTGGTTCGGCGTCGGTCAGCGGCCGCGGGTCTTCCAAAGTCGGCAATCAGGACTCTGCCGCTGCGGAAGCGCGGATCGTCGCTCGCGGTGTACGGGTCACCGCGCGAGTCACTGACGACGCCAGCAACTGTGCCGCGCACGCATACGGGCAGGTGCGTGACTTCCTGACGGCGAACCCGTGCGTGGGTTTGCATCGAGCGTTGTTCGAGGTGCGCGACCGCAAGGGCGACGTCGTGCTTGTCGCGGCGTCATGGGTGGAGATGGCGGATGTGGCGACGGCTCGGCGCCTGAAGCAGCTCGTGGACGCCTCCGGGTCCGGGAACGTCGTGGAGCTGTCGCGAGAGCAGGGGCGATACCAGGCCGTGCGCTATACCGGTGACTTCTACGCCTCGCGACTGAACGGTGCGGTCGTGTCGAACGCTCAGGCCCAGCCGGTCGCCCGCGGTAAGACGGGTTTGGCATTGACCGTGGTGGTCAACGATGCCCTCGCTTGAAGAAGAAGCTCGCGTGGACGAACGAATTCGTATGAGGTGACTCCTGGACGTGGCACGGCCGTCGTCGTCGTCGTCTTCGACCCGGTGCGCAACGGCAGCCGGGAATGGCCTGTCCCGGTAGATGCCGTCAGCTGGCGCGGCGGCGCTCTGCGGATAGGCCGGCGCTGCTGGTGAGCTGGCTTGCGCGTTGGTAGGAGATCCCGAGGACGGCGCCGAGTTCGCGTACGGACAGTCCGGCGTTCTTGAGCTCGGTGGCGGCAGCCCGGAGTTCGGTGGCTGCGTGGGAACGGGCCTGGGCTTCGGCGTCGCGGGCTCGCTCCACCTCGGAGAGGTGTGCTCGCACGCTGTCGGGGAGTTGGATCCGTACGTCGAGGTCGACGGAGCCGGGCTCGAGACCGGTCATGATCGCGATCAGGTCGCGGGCCATGTCGTCGACCTCGTTGATGGTGCGGGCTTGGGTGACGCGGTCGATCTCGGGCACCTCGATGTGCCAGAACCGCCCGTCGCGCGACACCAGTGCGGTGTAGGTGCTCATCGTCGCCACCAGCCCTTCCCTAGCTTCTCCTGGCACTCGCGGTAGATCCCCTCGGTGGTGCGTTCGTTCACCTCGCGGTGGCGGGGGATCGGGATGATGACGCCGTCGAGCGAGTAGATCGTGTGGTTGGCGCCCTCACGGTCGAGGACGAAGTTGAGACCCTGCTGCTTCGCCTCCCTGGCGATGCGCTTCACGATGTCCCTCGGCTTGGTCACAGAGTAAGTCTATCCCACACTAGACGCAAGCCGTCAAGCCCGGCCTAGACGCATCGGATGCGGGATGGCGCGTGACACCACACGTGAGACGAAACGCCGTCGACAGCTGGGGTTGCAGTGGTTTCTGGACTGCTCTGCGCGTTCGCTACCCTGCACCTCCTATGAGGGGGAGGGTCAATGCGGTCAATCCGTGCGCTCGTGGGTGTGCTGGGCGTTTCCGCCCTGCTGGCAGTGGCGATTACCGGGACAGCCACAGCTTCATCCGTGAAGACATGTGACGTGCCGATCCGGTACGTCACAAGCGACCTGGCCGGCTGCGATGCGCCAGCTCCTTCTATCGCCGTCGTTAAGCGCTACCGTCCCGCCACGTACGCGACGACTCGGGCCGCCGTGATTCGACATGTGTGCGAACTGCTCAAACCTCATGGATTGTCGAATCTGAAGATATGCAAGGTGCCCACCTACCTTCAGCATGTGAGCGCTGGAATTCTTCCATATAACCCTGCATCGGGGGATTCGCCCGATGTGATATTCAATAATAGCATCTACTGCAATCCAGGCGACACGGCGACGGGCGAACTCCGCAACGTCCAGATTGCGAGTGGTTACACGTACAGTTCGATGCAGTCGCCGGATAATCCGAACAGCATCTATGTGAAGGTCGTCCGGCCGCCGACCGACTTCGACTACACGAAGCACCCAACCGACGCGGACCTCATTAGCTTCACTTTCGATTTCGTGTGCCAGGACACTGCTCTGCCGGCTCACGCGTAGCGCTGCCGCCGTCCGGCCGGCGCGTGACACCACACGTGACACGAAACGCCGTCGACGGATGCGGCTGTAGCGGTTCCCGCAGTGCGCTCGTGTGGGGATCGTCGCTGGTAGAGGGCTTGGTCGGGGGTGGCGGATGGCCTTCCAAACTAGCTACGCGGGTTCGATTCCCGTCGCCCGCTCCACCTCTGACCAGCGGTTTTACCGTTCACTCTGGATCTTGTTGTCGGTGTCGTGATATTAAATGTAGCCTGTGTTGCTGCTGTCGTCCTGTGTCGGCTCGTGCGTGTGGAAGCAACAGGTGATGTGCAGTAGGGCTACTTGTGAGATCCGTGATGGGGTCGTCGTAGTCTCGCGCACTGGCGCCAGGGTATAGCGGAAGCTAAACTTGGGTCCGACGAGGCGATGTGTGGGAGGTCTACCTGGCCGACGAGGTCGATCGCTGGCTCGACGAGCTGGCGGTCAACGATCCGGAGAGTCGCCGGCAGGCGATCTACGCCATCGAAGCTCTTTCTGAGGGTGGTCCGAACCTGGGCCGGCCGTTGGTGGATCCCAGGCGATGGGAGTGACGGTTGGGAGGGTCAGTCAGATCGAGAACGGCGAACTGGCCGGGATCGATGTCCTCGACCGCTACGTGAGCGCGTTGGGTGGAGATCTGCAGATCGTCGCGAACTTCGGGGACGAGCAGATCAAGGTTGGCTGATTACGTGATGAAGTAGCTACCGAGTCCGGCGGCCTATGACCGCACAATAATGCACATCGCCGTAGGCGAATCCGTGCCAGGTCCGAATGCGGTCCGATTCCGTGCCGTGTGGCTCGGCCTGAGTGGGCTTGATCGAGCTGAGCGGGAATCTCGCTAGGCGCAATAGTCGCAGTTCTCGGATGTCGGCAGTTCGGTGAAACATCTTGGGCACTTGGGTCGTTGGACCGGCTCTTGTATGACCTGCCGTGCCCGCCGCTCGTGCTCGGATTTCGTTAGTGCTGGCTTACCGCCGTCGGCGGGCAAGTCGTCGGCGTACTTCTGATAGCACATCAAGCGATGTTCCGCCGCGTAGAACTCGATGTCCTCGGCGGGCTCGTCTGTGGTTATCTTCGGCGCGTGGGCGTAGCCGGAACCGATCGTCCCGTCCTGATGTACGCACAGTGACGTCAAAGGCGGTTCGCGGTTCGCCTTGGCTCGGCGTGCTACCTCCTCCAGCAGCTTGCCGATCCAGTTTCGCCAGCAGCATCCGGGTCTTGATGCCGGAAACATGGGACGGATAGTAGTGCTGAGTGCGCTGAGTCCTTCGTCCGTGGTCGCGGACGCGCGCATGTCGCATGTCGATCATGCCGACCGATCCGTCGCACCGTGCACGCGACACGACCAGGCGGAACCGGACGGTCGTGGTCAGCGCCACGCCTTATGGTCATTGGATCAATCGTGGTGCGAAACATCGCTGAGCCAGGTCGGGTAGCCGGCCCAGCCAGTGGTGGGGCGTCCGTCAGCTTGCGAGCAGATCTTTGATGACGTCGTCGATCCACGCGCGATCGACGGCGCAGTCACCGCTGCCGGCGAAGTGACCCCACACGCCCGGGATGACCCGGACCTCCCCGTTGGTGATGTACTGCGACGCGTACTCCTCGTCCTCCGGCGGGAAGTACAGGTCCTTCAGGCCGGGCATGGCGATGAGCTTGGCCTTGATCGATTGCAATGCCTTGACGTGGTCGCCGTCGAACCCGGGCGTCTGGCCGATGTCGCCGTACTGCCAGGTCCAGAGCATCGACAGCAGGTCGTTGACGTCGCGGCGGTCGAGGAAATGGCCCTCCCAGTACTGGACGAGGAAGTCCTCGAGCGTCGGGAACGCCAGGTCGATGCCGAGCCGGTATGAGTGGCCCATGTCCGTGTAGAGGCGGTCCCAAAAGAAGGCCTGGGAGAACCCCCAACCGGCATACACGCGGCCCGTCCTGCGCAGGTTGTCCTCCGGCTTCGCGTCGTAGAAGCCGCCCTTGAAACTGTCGCCGCCGGTCAGGGCTGCCTTCACGCCCTCGAGGAAGACGAAATTGTGCTCGCTGGTCTTGGAGGAGCCGCAGAACGGGGCGGCGCGTTGCACCATGTCGGGATAGCTGACCGCCCATTGGTAGGTCTGCCCCGCGCCCATCGACCAGCCGGTGACAAGCGGCAACGTCTCGATCCCGAAGTGCTCGGCGACCAGCTTGTGCTGTGCCTCGACCTGGTCGTAGAACGTGACGTTCGGGAAGTTCGCCTTATCGTGCGGGGGCGGCGTGTTGCTCGGCGAGCTCGATAGCCCATTGCCGAGCATGTTCGGGATGATGATGAAGTACTTGCGGGGGTCGAGGGCCATGTCCTCGCCGACTAGCCACTCGTTGTCCCAGTGGAAGCCCGAGTACCACGTCGGATAGACGATCGCGTTGCTCTTGTCGGCATTCAGCTCGCCGAACGTCTTATAGGCGAGCTTCGCGTCCTTGAGGGTGTCGCCGTGCTGGAGCGTGAAGTCTCCGAGATCGAAGGTCTGGTAGTCCTGCACGAACTCTGCGGCCATCTGGGACGCCCCTCGGTCAGAGCGGAGGTACTTCGAACGGACGGTAACGAGCCACCGGGGGCCGTGTCTAGGGTGTCCCACTGACGGTGGTTGGTCACGCGGGGAGGACACGCACGCGCACTGTGGTGACCTGCCGGTCGTGGCGTCATCGGAGCGGAGCAGGTCGAGCTCGAGTGGCCGGGACCTTGGGGCTGTCATCAGTCGTGACGGCGAGTCGGTTGTGGTGTCGGCCGTGCAGGCGGCCTCGTGTCTAATCCCGACAGCGTGCGAGTTCGGTGGCGGCCGCTCGGATCGCAGCGGCGCGGCGTCGCCGAAGATGTCCTCGACGGAGGGACGGGTGGCTGCTTGGCCTACGGCTGTTGAGGATCGGTTGCCGACACGGTGCGCATCTCCCGACGGTCGAGGTATGCGTGCTCGGTAGGCGTGAGCGCGGCTCTGACCGTAGTCCCGAGCCCCTCGTCCGCGGTCGCGAATCGACCGACTCACCTGACAACTCCACCCTCGGCTGCTACGTCACCCTTGACAAGATCGCGCAGGCAGGTTGCGGTCGATTCTCGTCACAGGAGGTGACCCGATTGCCGAGCGGGTCGCTCGGTTGGCGGTCGTGCGGGTGGTGGATACGGAGTAGGGATGCGGGGGCACCGGACGGTCAGGACCTGGCCCGCGCCTCCTGTCCCGGATCGCCCGGGGTCCACGTCCGCTGCCGGTGGAACCAGCGCCACGATCCGGCTCCGTGGACGAGGGCAGACCACGGGGACCTCTGTCGTCGCCCCCGTCGTGCCGGCTCGCCGGGCGACGGCCCGCGGAGTGTGGAGGGCCCTCAGCCCACTCATCACGTGAGGAGATGACGTGAGTCGGCAGAGTTTGGCCAAGGCTCATCAGAAGATCCAGGAACTGTCCTGGGAGCCGCAGTACCACGAGCCGTACATGAAGTACGGAACCGACTACACCTTCCGCAAGGCC